>FWPU01010426.1_pt1 | contig 13816 bp, 9 predicted proteins | sample 2228361 | NCBI WGS metagenome assembly FWPU01 (sample SAMEA103939777, study PRJEB20133) | metagenome | reverse complement strand
TTTCACGGTGAGCGGAGTCGAACCATAGAACCCAGCTACAAGCTTCCCCCGCAAGGAGGAAGGGATAGTTGCTTTTATACCATCATTGCGGACCGCCCTCTTTTAACGACAACCGGTCTCTTATTTTGGACAAGTTTGATCCTGACCGAATTTCACTATCAAAACCTGCTTGTTTTTCTCCTTCTTAGACGAAAAGTTGAGGCAATTTTCCTAATATTGCATCACCTGTTAGTAGGGTCAACTACTTTCCCCCGCATTTATAGTAACACCATACCCCTATGTCAATCCAGGTTTGAGGGATGCCCTTTGCTTTGAGCGCTGCCTTCAGCGCGGAAGCCGAGGTAGCTGTTACTGCCGCGTCTGCAATGGTGTTTCTATACACCGTGGGGACCCCCTTGTATGCCAGCCAATTCATCATGCAGGTTTTGGTAACCATGACCAGTCTCCTCTGTAACTTTTGTAGGGCGTTAGCATTGCAAAAGATGCTTAAACCCTCTATGGCGAGTCAGCAACGAATATTCCGAACGGCAATGAAAGTCCGGTGTGAGGACCGGCTAAGGTTCTTAAGGGAGCAGCATCCCCTTCCGCCGCCCTGTCGTAAACAGTGATGCTGTTATTGTTGAAGTTCGTGACGAATATCTCATTGCTCTCCCCATCCACGAATATCCCGGTTGGCCCGTCCAGCCCGGTGTTAAACCCATCTATGGTCCTGGAGGGGGTGGCGTCCCCTTCAGCAGTCCTATCATATACGGTGATCGTAAAAAAGTTAGCAACGAAAATCTCATCATTTTCTTTATCTACGAATATTCCCTGTGGTCCGAGGAGGCCGGTATTATCCCCGCCTATAATCCTCAAAGGGCTTACGTCTCCTTCAGCCGTCCTGTCGTAGACAGTGATGGTGTCGTTGCCCAGGTTTGTGACGAATATCTCGTTACTTTCTATATCGACGTATATACCCCGGGGAGAGGATAATCCGGTTTTTCCACCGAATATCGTTCTTAAAGGTTTGTTATCTCTCCTTCCATATACAGTGACAGTGTCGGCGGCGTTGGTTAAAACGAATATCTCGTCATTCTTCGTATCCACAAAAATTCCCTGCGGAGATAAAAGCCCTTGAGGTATGGTTCTTAGTGGGGCAACATCCCCTTCGTCAATTATTCCGTGCACGGTGACCTGCTGGCTGAAAAAGTTACTGGTAAATATTTCCTTGTTCTCCGTATCTACTTGTATCCAGTTTGGGTCTAGAAGACCGGTGCGGGGTCCTATGATTCTAAGTGGAAGAGTATTTCCCTCCGCCATTCTACCATAAACCGTGATTGTGTCGTTAAGATTAGAAACGAATATCTCGCCGTCCCCGGTATCCACGGATATGCTCAAAGACATCCCCCGGAACGCCCGAAAGCCGGCATCGTTAGAGTCAAATATGGTAAGCGTTCTCGAAGGAGGTGCGTCCCCCTTGGCTTCTCTTTCATAGACGGTCAGGGTATTGTTAAAGGAGTTAATCACAAATATCTCATCATTATTGACATAGATGCCGGAAGGATTGAAAAGTCCGGTGCTTTCTCCCTCGATGGTTCTTGAAGGAGGTTCATTTCCCTCGGCATCTCTTCGATACACCTTGATCGTGCTCTTGATGGGCCGGGTAATCGGGACTGGTGATGGAAAGTCGGGTAAAACAGCATCAATCACATAGAGCTCTCCATTTTTTGTGTCGACGAATAAACCCAATGTCTCGTGAATACCGTTATCGCTTCCATCTAATACAAATAGTGTCCTCAAGGGCGCGGCATCCCCCCCTGCCGACCGTCCATACACGGTGACGGTGTCGTTCTCGATGTTGGATACAAAAATCTCATCGTTCTCTGCATCCACGAATATTCCGCTGGGAAAAGAGAGCCCCGTATTTTCTCCTTCTATAGTTCTTCTGGGGAAGACATTCCCTTGGTCTGTCCTTCCATACACTGTGATTGAAAATAGGTTAGCAACGAAAATTTCATTATTTTGGGTATCGACGAATATCGCTACCGGGCGAAAAAGGAATGTGTTATCTCCACCTATGCTTCTTAAAGGAGCTACATCTCCATCCTCTCCTTTCCGGTATACGGTAATTGTATTATTTCCAGTGTTGGCCACGAAAATTTCATCATTGACTGGGTCAACGTACACTGCTTGAGGTCTAATGAGCCCGGTATTTGACCCAATTGTTCTTATCGGTGTGGCGTCACCATCATCGTCGGCATTGAAGACGGCAATTTTGTCCCCGCCCGAACTGGCGACGAAGATTTTGCGGCTAATGCTCGGGTTTCCTTCTCCATCGCCTCCCCCGTCACAGGCTAAGACGAAGAATAAGGGAATTAGGATAAATGTCGCAAAAATTAGGCCGAGAGGTTCTGTGTTTGATAAAGTTGATTTTCTAGGCTGATATCGATAAGTTGTAGAACTAAATAAACTTTGTTTTCTTTCCCCCCGCCGAGGGGGAAGCCTGCCCTGAGTGAAATCGAAGGGGTTAGGAAGGGGGGAAATAAAATTATTCTTTCTCAGTTCTCTCCGACAACAAAGAAGGAGATACTTTATGTAAAACGAAACCGGAAAATCTTGCTTGTCTTTTAACGAAGCATTATTTGAGGACATCTTCTGGCTCCTACTGTAGAGACATGCCATGGCATGTCTCTACCTCAGTCATTGCTTAATAGGTATTTCCGTAATGACTTCATTTCTCAAAATATCTATCACCGAAACGCTATTGCCGAAGTAGTTAGCCACGTAAGCCCTGGTTCCATCATGGGTAATCGCCATTCCAAGTGGCCTCTTTCCGACACTTATGGTTCCAATAACCGTATTGGTTGTCGAATCTATCACCGATACCGAATCTCCGGGATTAGAAACCTTGACCGAGCCGAATAGCTCTTCGCTAACAATGTCGAAGTTAGTTACGTATATGGTAGAGCCGTCCGGGGTTATGGCTACGCCGGCAGGCCCAAGACCTAGAAAACCATCTCCGAGGTTCACCTCTCTGATCAATATGTTATTTATTACATCTATGACCGACACCTTATTTCCAGCGGTGAAGTCGCTAAAAGAGGTAATGCTGCCGAAGTTGGCCACATAGGCCTTGGTTCCGTCCGGGGTTATGGCTATGCCCGTAGGACCAATTCCTACCGGTATCTCAGCGATTACCGAATTAGTTGCGGTATCTATTACCGATACCGTGCTTCCAGTGCTGGAATTGGGAGGGTTCTCGACACCTCCCAGGTTGGTGACATAAACCCGTGACCCGTCGGGCGTTATGGCTATTCCGGCAGGCCCATTGCCGACACCGATGTTTTGTGTAACGGAGTCGCCCGCAAGGTCGATCACCGACACGGTGCTGCCGACCGAATTGCTACTGCCAAAATTGGCCACATAGGCCCTGGAGCCGTCGGGGCTTATGGCGATGGCCATCGGGCCGGCTCCCACAGTTAAGTCCGCAATCAGCGTGTTCGTCCCAATCTCTATCACCGATATCGTATTTCCAGGCTCGGATATACTGCCGTAATTAGCAACCAGCAGTTTTGAACCATCCGGGGTTATGGCCAGTGCAGCAGGTCCAATGCCTACTTCAACTTCATCGATGACCGTGTTTGTTTGGACATCGATCACCGATACGGTGTTGCCGGGACTATCCGGGTTATTAAAGTTGCTCACATAGACCTTGGTGGCGTCGGGTGTTATGGCTATGGCCGCAGGTCCTGCCCCGGAAGATATTACCGAAATAACCTCGTCTGTCGTTGCATCGACCACAAATACGGTGCTGCCGTTGGAGCTGGGCAAGTACACCTTGGAGCCGTCTGATGTAATGGCCAGGCCAAGGGGCCCAAATCCGACCGGAAGCGTGGCAGTAACCTCATCTATTGATACGTTTATCACCGATACGGTGTCAGGACTCTTCGGGTCGGCTACCCCGCAGTTGCAGTTTCCTACATAGGCTTTAGAGCTATCCGGCGTTATCCCTATAGACACCGGAATATTGCCGACTGGAATTGCTTTGATAACGGTGTCATTCGATACATCTATCACCGAGACCGAGTCACTGCTCAGATTGGTGATGTAAGCCTTCGAGCCGTCGGGTGTTATTGCTACAATCAAGGGCTCTGTCCCCACGGGAATGGTGGCGACGACCCGGTTGCTGGATGTATCTATCACCGATACGGAATCGCTGAGATTGTTGGTCACATAGACCTTCGAACCGTCGGGAGTAATCGCTATCCCGGCCGGGTTAAACCCGACGTTGATAGTATCTATAACCTCATCGGTTGAAGTATCGATCACCGAGACGGTGCTGCTGATGGTGTTGCTTACGTACACCCTTGAGCCATTAGGGGTTATGGCCAGTGCGCCGGGATTAATTCCCACAATTACTGTGGCGGTAACCTGGTCTGTGGCCACATCTATCACCGAAACGGTGTTATCGGGGGCGGAGAATCCTGAGTTTGCCACATAGGCTTTAGAGCCGTCGGGTGTTATGGCTATTGCTCCCGGATTGATTCCCACTGTAACCGTGGCGACGACGGCGTCCGTCTCCGCATCTATCACCGAAACGGTGTTTCCCGGCTCGAAAAGATTACCGAAGTTAGCAACATACACTTTAGCTCCGTTCGGTGTTATTGCTAGAGAAAAAGGATTTCTGCCGACAGGAACCGTTGCAATAACCTTATCGTTTATTGCATCTATCACCGATACCGAGTCGCTTCTTAGGTTGGTTACGTAAACCTTGGAGTTATCCGGCGTCACTGCGGCCACTTGAGGTTCGGAGAAGAACTTGACCAGCGGGTGGCTGGATGTTGCCACCAGTTGCCTTGCTCCGGGAACTATGAACGCCGGAACGATGGGCAGTCCGGCAGGCCCGCCGGATAATAGCAACGCTAAAAATGCGCTGGTGCAGGAGGTTAAAAGAAGTGAGATGAAGATTAATTTTAAAGATCTCTCTCTGATTCCAGCAATTTTATTTGTCACTTCTGCCTCCTAGGTTTTTAGAAGAAAGCAGAGACACAGTGTTCTTCGATATTGGTTAAACTCGTGAAACCTTCGGTAAAGAAAATTACGCTCGGGCAGGGGTCCGCAGCCGCGGAGGGCTGACGATAATTTAGGCTGAATATCACGACCTCCATCCTTTCTCGATAGCTCATTTTATTACATTATTAAGAATGGTTCAAGAAAAGTCCTTTCGTGAACATTTGCGGTGCTAATAAAAGCTCTTGAGAGCTAGGTATGCATGACCGGGATAGGAAAGGTGTTGGAGTAGTAGACTATTTGCGACTTTCCTAATCGCTTCGCCAATAAAAGCGCACAATCGGCCTTCTTGAAAAGCTCCTCCGCTTGGTCTTTTCCATCGTGTTGACATATGCCCGCGCTCAGGCTCATGCTTATCTCCCCCTTGGGTGTCCAAGCTGGTTGCTCCTTTACTGCCTCACCAATGCGCTCCACTATTTTTCTCGAGGATTTTTCATCAGAATCGAAGAGTAATAATATGAATTCATCTCCTCCCCATCTCCCCAGCCAGTCTCCCTTGCGTATGCCGCCCTGGATAATCTCGACTACATGCTTTAAACAAATATCCCCCACATCGTGGCCGTAACGGTCGTTGATAAGCTTGAATTCGTCGATATCCAGGATTATTAATGAGATTTCTTTCCCGCTTCTCTGAGCACGGGCGATATCTTCCTTAAGCTGTCTCTCTGCAGAGTACCGGTTGTGTATTCCGGTTAGATAGTCCGTCATAGACCTTTTTTCGAGTGACCGGATGTGCCCCTGGAGGTCGAGTATCTTAAATTGAATATCCAGCATTAATCTCTCTAGTTCATCGATCTGACTGGTGGACAACGTCGGAATCTTTTTATCGTTTATGTACTGGTCGAGGGCGCGAGATACAACCAATAACGATGAAAGCAGCAATTTCAGCGGGTAAGCGGTGACGGCTAGCCCCAGAAGGGCAAAAGCGAGGCTGATGCCGAAAATCTGAAGCTTTGAAGCCAGGTCGTTGGGCTGAGAAGCCAAGAGATGGTATACGAATACCAGAATAGGGAGATATCCGACGATAAATATGATTAATGTAATCCTACTCAGGTAGCTCTTGGGCAGGGGTATGTATGATAGTAAAGAATGGAACTTGTATGCCGCTGACCCTTTATTTCTGACTGTCTTTAGCCCTTCAATCTCTGGGTTATTATATATCGACTGCTCTTTACTCTGCACAGATGGCTGTGTATCCGGGCCACAGAGTGACTTAACAACGGAAGAAACCACCTTAGTCTTCATCTCCCATCACCCTCCTTTTTGGTCCTTTAGCCAGTCTTAGACGAAAAGTTTTGAAGAATTTCCGTAATAAGGGTGATTAAGATGATTAAATTATGAGAATATTCCTAATCTTATGCTGAGGTTCAGGGGACAGGAACGGGAGTTAGATTTTCTAGCTAAATCGAACTTGTTCAAAAAGAGATTGCCACGCCGCCAAAAGACGGCGGCTCGCAATGACAGGGACGGTAGGTAATCGCAAGTAGTGATAGTGGAGACTCGGAAGGCAGGCAGGGATAAATTCTTTTACGAAGCAATCAGACCCGGTCATTCTGAAGGGAGAAATCTTAGTAATGAAATTGTTTAAGATTCCTCATGTTCATTCGGAATGACGCTTCTGTCGGATTCCTCGTAAGCTCCTTCGCATGAGTTTATCGAAGCTGAAGGGTTCACCATGAAGAAAAGAATAGGATAGGATAGAGGACAAGTGCAACCAATCCGTTCGTCCTGAGTAGTGAACTGTTCCCCGATTCAATCGGGGAACTATCGAAGGACGAACACCTTATGTGTTAAATTCATACTTCGACAAGCTGTATGAGCGGATTATCATCCGCTGGTAAAAAGGGATAATAAACCTATTCAGTCAGGGATAATTCTTGGTAAGATCTCTCCCGCTTTTCCCAAAAGAACCAGGTCGTACTTCTGAGAATGGATGGACTCCTCCAGGTTTACCTCGATTACCGTCTTGCCAGTATGCTTAGCTACTAGACCCATGGAAGCGGCGGGTTCCACCAATCCGGAAGTCCCAATAATAAGCATTACGTCGGAATTCTCGATCGATAAAAGACATGAGTCTATTATTGGTAGTGGAATGTAATCCTCGAACCACACAACAGCAGGCCTTAGTAGTCCTCCGCACTTTTTACACCGTGGAGGTATCTCGGCTAACGGAACCTCGCGGTTTTCTTCTTCATGCAAGCATTCAACGCACCGGGTCCGAAAGATATTGCCGTGTAATTCGATTATATTCTTGTTTCCGGAGACCCGATGAAGATCGTCTATGTTCTGGGTTATGATACTAAAATAGGGTTTTATCTTTTCCAGTTTAGAAAGGACATGATGGGCCGGATTGGGCTCTTTGGTTGATATTATTTGGGTTAAACTGTTATACCATTCCCACACATACCGGGGATTCCGTCTGAAGCCGTCGGCGGTATCCACATCTACAGGGTTATATCTTTTCCAGAGGCCGTCTTCCCCGCGAAAGGTGGGGATGCCGCTCTCCGCGGAAATACCCGCTCCGGTGAGGACGGTAATCCCTTCCGCACTTTTCAGTATTTCTCTTGCCCTCTTAATTTCCTCTTCCATATCGATTAATAATATCTTACAAGACTTATCCGAGGCAAATAATAAAGCTCTATGGTCTCTGCGTGTATCAAACAGGAATATATGGTAGAGACGCATTGCAATGCGTCTCTACGTTAATGATAGAGATGTAAATCCCGGAGTGTGCTGGGAGAACAGGATTCACCACAGCTTTGACAGCCATTCCTTAGCATACTTAATTTCATCCGAGCCCAGGTCATGTCCCCTTTTTTGCCATAGAAATGTGACATCCGCCCCGGCGTTTTGCAGTAGCTCGGACAATCTTTCCGACTCTTCCTCACCCACGATAGGGTCATGGAGTCCGGCGGATATGAGGACAGGTATTCCGGTGAGGTCGGGCATTATCCGGGGCATGAACGGCACCATGGGGCGAAACAAAACTGCCCCAGCCAGGAGTTCCGGATGAAGCAACAAAATGCTGACGGCGATATTGGCTCCGTTAGAATATCCAACCGCTATGAGTTTACCGAGGTCGAAATCGTAGACGACGGATGAAGCCTCGATAAACTCGTCCAGTTCATGGGTACGAAAGACCAGGTCCTCAAGGTCAAACACCCCTTCGGCAAAACGCCTGAAGAACCGGGGCATTCCATTTTCTATCACTTTGCCTCTCGGACTGAGTAATGCCGATCCCGGAGACAGCGTATTTCCGAGTGAAAGCAGGCTCTCCTCGTTTCCTCCCGTCCCGTGCAAGAGGAGTAAGGTTGTGGATGATTCCGGGTTTTCCGCCGGGACAAAGGAATGAATGAATCCAAGGTCTTTAGTAGTCATGTTACTTACTCACGTCACGCCAATTCTGCACCTTATCTATCTTCCAGTAAACTGAAGGATCAATCGGACACCTTGTGTTGTCATTCCCGTCTCCGCGGTTAAACCGGGGGATCAATCGGGTGTCCACCCTTTCGACAAGAAGAGGAAAATTCCATAAACCGAATAAGATTCCTCACATAGTCTACCCTGAGGAATCGAAGGGTTCGGAATGACAGCCATGTTTTCTCATCAGAGGTTGAAGTTATAATATCACTCGTCCTCATAGCTTCGGCAATCGCAATGGAGGAAGAATCTGTTCAATCTTCGCCCGATTCGGTTCAAGCCATGGCGGAAGCTGTAGTTTTGTTCCCAATTTTTCCACTGATTCGTCAACCGTGAATCCGGGTGGGTCGGTGGCTATTTCAAAGAGTACGCCCCCGGGCTCACGAAAATATATCGAGTGAAAATAATTGCGGTTAATAACCGGAGTAACGTTAAATCCAATCTCGGCGATCTCCTCACGGAGGAACTTTTGCTCTTCCTCTTTGGCGACGCGCCAGGCAACATGGTGTACAGTGCCAACGGCTATTCTGCCCATAGTTCCGTAGGGAAGACACAAGACGTCGATGAGAGCGCCGGAACCACCCGGCCCCACTTCATATCTAAACCTGTTACCCGCCTCGTTGACGTAGCGGAATCCAAGCACTTGGGTTAATAAGGATGCTGTGCGCTCGTACCCTTCAACATTAATTGTCACGCCATGAAAGCCCATTATCGCATGTTCTTGGGGAATAGGGCCATCTTTCCATGGGCTACGCTTTTCTACTCCCGCATGAGCTACCAGCTCAAGAACGAGACCATCCGGGTCAAGAAGGGTGAGCACTTCCTCATCGAAACGGCGGCCCGGATCTTCAAAAGCTATGTCGTGTTTTTTTAGTCTTTCCGTCCAATATCCGAATGACCCCTCCGGTACTGAGAATGACGTAACCGTTACCTGTCCTGTGCCCCGTTGTCCCCTGCGTGCTCCCGGCCAGGGGAAAAAGGTCATTATGGTACCGGGATTTCCCTGGTCGTCTCCGTAGTAAAGGTGGTATGTGCCGGGGTCGTCGTAATTAACGGTCTGCTTGACCAGGCGTAAGCCCAGTATCTCGGCATAGAAATCCACGTTCTCTTGCGGCTCTCCGGCAATTGCGGTGACGTGATGTATTCCCAGAATTCCTTTATACATCAAATGATTCCTCCTCTGAATATTTGGTTAATGGCTCTGCGATAAAATGCGAGACAATCGGGGGTTTATTACCGGTGTGATAGGCAAGCGCCTGGTCTAAAATTTCGTGGTCCGAAATGGTGACGCGCTCGTGCTGCCTCAGGTGTTCAATCCAAGATTCGACGATGAAGGTTTCCAGGTATCGACCCGGGTCTTCCGTGTCCTTGAATAAATTCCAGCGAATAGCGCCGTCTCTCAGACGTATTGCGCTCACTGCCTTCATTACTCTCGCAAAATCACGAGACCTTGTAGGGTCGACTCGATACTCGATTGTTACAAGCACCGGTCCATGGTCTAAATCCACTTTTTCGACCACCGTCGGGGTTGGCCAGCGTTTTGTGGGAGAAAGGTCTAGCCCCTCGAATTTTATCAGGCGGTAGCGTAAAGTCAGGACAAGTCCAAGAGCGAGTCCTATAGAAGAGATTACGAAGGTGTTCGGAATACCCAGGTGCGTTGCCGTCACGCCCCAGACTGTACTTGCCCCGGCAAAACCCCCAAAGAAAACAAGGAGGTATACGGACAAGGCCCTGGCTCTAACCCAAGAGGGAACAGACGCCTGCACGGCAGTGTTGAAGCTTGATAGAAGCGTCAGCCACGTGGCTCCCCCAACTAGTGTTACCGCGCATAAGAGACTAAAAATGCGGAGGTAGGCAAACGAAAGGAGCACCAGGGCGAACAGGATCGTCGCACCGGCAACAACCATATCTATCGAAATTCTCCTTCTAAAAGCGGGCAAGACTGTTGCCCCAAGCACCGCACCCACTCCGAAGGAGGTAAGAAGCATTCCATATCCGGCTGGACCGCGCCCCAGCTCCTCTCTGGCGACGAGGGGCATGAGCGCCCACATGGCACTTGCGAAGATTATAAAAACTCCACTCCTAACCAGGACCGAGCGAAGGGCCTCTGATTGGCGTACATAACGAAGCCCGGCTCGCATCGCCCCGAATAAACGCTCGGAGGGCAATGCGCTATCACTAGGCTTACGGCGCCAGCGATAAAGAACAACTATTACTCCCAGGAACGTGACAGCATTCAAGATAAACGCTGCGTAGGCTCCGGCAGCGGCGACGATGAGCCCTCCAAGAGCAGGTCCGATGGCGCGAGAAATATTGAACCCGACGCTGTTAAGAGCAACCGCAGCAGGTATTTCTTTAATCGTTACCAGCTCCGGTACTATAGCCTGCCAGGCGGGTGCATTCATGGCTGCGCCCAGGCCCAGTAAAAAAGTGAATGTCAATAGAAGCCACGGGGTAGTAATGCCGAGTAGAGTCAATATGCCGAGTCCGGCGGCTACTGCTAGCATCCATCCCTGGGTAATGAGTAGAAGACGGCGTCGGTCGACTATGTCCGCCAGAGCCCCGGCAGGAAGGGCGAGCATAAACATGGGCAGGGTTGTGGCTACCTCGACCAATGCGACCATCAGGGGTGACGGTGCTAGCGAAGTCATAAGCCATGCCGCCCCCACATCCTGCATCCAAGTACCGATGTTTGATGCAACCGTGGCGATCCACAGTGCTCGGAAAATAGGTTCTTTGAGAGGAGTCCAGGCTGAATTCTCTTTACGCTGCTCGTTCATGCTTTGTGATTTAGTAAGGTAGCTGTTGTCAGTAGTCAAATGAGGATACCATATAGAACGGTTTAAATTACTTCGAAATGGTTATTGGCGGAACGGGCACTCGGGTTAAATCTGTCACAGTCATCTGGAATAATTGGTAAAGTACTTCAAATGCTTCTTGGTCCCATTTGCCAAAGATTTCCCCTTCGTTGGGATTATTCATTATCGAATATGCTTTTCCTCGGAACTTGACCGTCAAGACTGCATCCACTGGTTCTAAATTCGTCTCCTTGATATCCAGAGTCTTAGCAGGGTTTCGCCCTACCGGGCCTGTGCGTGGGTCTTTTACCACATCAAATTCTGGGCTATCGGCTATGCCCCGGGCGATAAATTCTATTATGCCGTTAAAATTCCTAAGCTTGATCCATCCCTGAAACGGGTAATCCCCACCAGGGTAACCGGGGCGTATGTCAACAAGGATAAAATATCGTGGGAATTGCTGGGCTTTATCTTGTAGTTTGCGGCGCTCTCGGTTGGAGAGTTGAACCGGGTCATAGTTGGCAATCAGCATTCGACCGGCTACCTGTTTGCTCAAAACATATGCCTTTCCTTCATGATCTATTTTCCAGTTGAATCCTCTTTCCAGAGCATTTATTAAATCTTGTGAACTCGGTGGCTGATCCTTTGGTATTGGCCATTCTTCTTCATATTGAATAGCTCCAACGTCCAGTTTCTGGGATTCGTCTAGGTATGATAGGTGTAAAACGAGGCGACGGAACTGCGTGTATTCTTCCGGGTATCTTGGGTCATTTCGATAAGTAACTCGTTTACCATCTTCTTCAAAGAAGATTGCAGTTGCCATAAGCCTTAGAAGGATCCCCATATCAGCTTCCCGATGGAAAAGAAACTCAAACTTTGTCTCGTCAGTTGGGGTAAGAAGACGTTTAGTGAATTCTTCCCCCTGGAACGGAATTATGCTAATCGTCGGATTTTCTGCCGCACTGCCTCCAAGAACGCCAAAGAGAGTGTCTCCCTCTTCAATCACTCCTCCGGTTATACCGGCATTTACCTCGAAGTTGTAGGTAGCGGCAATATTAGAAACAGAGGTAAAATGCGTGGGAAGATAATGTTTAGCTCGCGCAATATTTAAAAGAAGCATTTTAGATTGTGTCTGGTTAACCGCCTCATCGTATTGTAAGACCGCTTGGTCTAAAATCACCGGGGAAATGCAACTGGTCAGGCTTAAAATCGAGCAAACGATTGCGGCTATGGTTCCCAACTTAGGCGATTTGCCAAAGAGTGATAATAAATCAACTCTAATTGATAATTTATTGTTATGGTCGAGCATATAACTAGCTGGTTCTTATAAAAGTTGCTCCTGGATTATACAAAATCAATTTACTCCGGGATATTCCAAAATGGCATTTTCTACTTCTACGTGCTCTAGTGGTTGCAACGATTCTCAAATCTACATGTAAAATCGCTTTTTATCGAGAAACGGCCGGACATGACGTATTTTCTAATTTATATAGCCGCCAAATTCAGCGACCGGAGACCAGGCTGGGCTCACAGTCAGATTCCAAGGAGCCAAATCCTTGAACTCGCCTGCTGCATAGACCGATTTCCCTCCCACAATAGTCAACACCGATTCAATATTCTTTATTTCCTCCTCGGGAACGGAGAAATAATCGGCGGAGAGAACTGCCAGGTCAGCATACTTTCCAACCTCAATAGTTCCCTTGACATCCTCTTCGCCAGAAAACCATGCGCTACCCTTGGTCATTAGCCTTAGTGCTTCGACCCGGCTGAGGCGTTTTTCCTCCGGGTAAATAACCGTACCTCCCCAGGTCTTGCCCGATGTAATCCAGTATAATGCCAGCCAGGGATTATAGCTTGAAACCCTGGTGCAGTCCGTACCCAAACCTACCGGAATTCCCATCTCTAACATTTTTTTAATCGGCGGAGCATTCTCTCCGGCCTTAGCACCGTACCTTTTCACAAAATGCTCTCCTTGAAACATCATACGATTCTGAACTGCTATCCCTCCTCCAAGAGCTTTGACCCTCTTTAGATTTCTTTCAGAAATGGTTTCGGCATGGTCGATAGCCCATCTTAAACCGTTAAACGGTGTCTCCTTATTTACTTCTTCAAACACGTTTAGGAAGCGTTCGATGGATTCATCGTAAGTAGCGTGGATTCTGAAAGGCCAGCGATTTTTTACCAGTAGCTGAACTATTGCTTTAAGCTCCCCTTCCATGTTTTCCGGGAGTGTTGGTCGAGGCTCCAGGAAATTCTCAAAATCGGCGGCTGACCAGGTCAGGTTTTCTCCAGCGCCTTCCATCACATATCCATTTGGGCGAAACATATCGTCATTTTGACCGGGTTTAACCATCTTTATCCACTCTTCGTAGTTCTCAAGTTCCTTCCCTTTCTCTTGGGCAAAGAGATAGTAGGAGATACGAATTGTCAACTTGCTATCTTGAGCCAGCTTTTTGGCAACCTGGTAGTCATTGGGGAACTTTTGACCACCGCCACCTGCGTCTATGGAACTGGTTAAACCAAACCGGTTCAGCTCACGAAAGAAATGA
>FWPU01010425.1_pt1 | contig 13817 bp, 14 predicted proteins | sample 2228361 | NCBI WGS metagenome assembly FWPU01 (sample SAMEA103939777, study PRJEB20133) | metagenome | reverse complement strand
GCAGGGCTGGGCTCTGGTGCGGACGGGGCAGGCGCGGTGGCCGCATTTTCCGTCGGCGCGGTCGGTTCGGCGGCCGGAGCCGGTGCGGTCTCGGCGGCCGGAGCCTCGGTCGGGGTCGGTTCGGCGGCCGGAGCCGGTGCGGTCTCAGCGGCCGCGGCAGTGTCCGTTTCCTCTCCCCGCGCAAAAGCGGTCTCCAGGGCCGCCAGCGCAGAGGTGACTGACTGGTCAGGTGCTGAAGCAGGAGGCGATGTGCTCTCGGTGCTTGCCTGTGCCTCGCCGGCCGACGTGTCTGTCGAGTATTGGCCCAGCACGTAGCTTCCGATGGCTTTGGCGGGGTCAGCCACGACTTCTCGCGCGCTGTTGAGCGCCTCGCCGGTGGCCTGTAACGGTTGGGCGACTTCCTGGATCGGCCCCTCGATGGCCTGGCGGGTCTCGTCCAATTCGCGCGAGAACTCCCGCGTCGCTTTGCGCATGTCGCGCAGCGCTGTGCCGAGCCTGGCGCCGATTTCCGGCAGCCTGTCGGGGCCGAAGACCAGCAACGCCAGGATCAGCACCAGTATCAGTTCGAGGGGGCCGATGCCGAGTATATCCACGCCTAATCCTTTTCGGTCATGGCTGATGCGCCTGGGGTTGTCGCATGTCCCGAGGGACGATCTGCTGCAGGCGCGAGACTGATCGTCGGCTGGTCAGCAACCGCCGACCCCAACACGCCGTTGACGAAACGCGAGCTGTTGTCGCTGCCGAAGAGTTTGGCCAGATCCACCGCCTCGTTGATGGCGACTTTGGGCGGTGTGCCGGTCGCGCCGCTCAACTCGAACAGGGCTATGCGCAGGACATTGCGGTCAATGACGGCGATCTGCGAGACGGGCCAGGCCGGCGCATAGTGCTGGATGATCGCATCGAGGCGGTCGCGATGGGTGAGGACGCCGCTGACCAGCTGGCGCAATAAGGCCTCACCTTCAGCCGGCAGGGGCTGTTCTTCCAGCCGGCAAGCGATGACCTGATCGGCCCGATGTCTGGTGGTATCGAGTTCGTAAAGCGCCTGCAAGGCCAGAATGCGGGCCTGATGGCGCGCATGAATCGTGCTTTTCTCTGGCACGAGTCAACTGTCCTGTGTGGCGGGCAAAGCGGGCAGCACGACATCATCAATGTAAACGTCCACGCCGGCCACGGTCATGCCGACCATCTCTTCAATGGCCCGAAAGATGCTGTCCTGGATCGCCTCGCCCAGCTTCAGCAGATTGATGCCGCTTTCTGCGGCGACATGTACTTCGACCCGAACGCCTTCTTCTCCGACCGAGACGAGAATGCCGTCGTTGGCTGCGCCGGTTGCGCCGAACCAGCCGCGTACCCTGGGCGGGATCGGCACCAGGTGATGGACCCCCGCTTGATCGAGGGTCGTCTGGTGCACGATGGTGGTCAGAACGCCAGGCGCAATGGTAACTTTTCCTGCTGGCTCCTCCATGCGTTCCTTTCCTTTCGCTTGCTGTGCCGGCGCGCCGCGCCGACGAGCGCGGCCGATCTCAGGCAAGTCCTCGCTCTGCTGCCAGCCGATTATTGCATCACCAGGCCGCCGTCCACGCTCAAGACCTGGCCGGTGATGAAGGCAGCCCGATCGCTGGCCAGAAATGCGACCGCGTAGGCGATCTCTTCTGGTCGGCCGAAGCGGCCCAACGGCGTCATGCTGACGATCGTGCGCTTCTGTTCGTCGGTCAGCACATCGGTCAGGGCGGTTGGCACGAACCCCGGCGCCACGGCGTTCACCGTGATCCCGCGCGGCCCAATCTCTTTGGCCAGTGCTTTGGTGAAGCCGATCAGGCCGGCTTTGGACGCCGAGTAATTGGTCTGGCCCGCCTGGCCGGCCAGTCCCGACACCGACGTGATGTTGATGATTCGGCCGCTGCGCTGTTTGATCATGGGCCGCACTGCGGCCTTGGCGCAATTGAAGGCGCTTTTCAAGTTCGTCTCGATCACCAGGTCCCAGTCGGCTTCGGACATCATCATGATCAACATATCGCGCGTGGTGCCGGCGTTGTTGACGAGGATGTCGAGCCGGCCGAAGCGGTCCACGGTCTCCTTGATTAGGCGTTGCGCCTCGGCGAACTGGCTTACGTCGGCGGCGATCACGACCGCCTGGCCGCCGGCCGCGCTGATCTCTGCGGCGACCGCTTCGGCCTGGGCCGCGCTGTTGCGGTGGTTGATGACGACCGTAGCACCCTGTGCAGCCAGCTCTTTGGCGATGGCCGCACCGATGCCGCGCGAGCTGCCGGTGACGATTGCGATTTTGCCCTGCAACATGACGCTCTCCCCTTCAGACATTGGCCATATCCTCCGGCGCGGCGATGTTGGCCGTTGTGACGTTCGGCGCAATGCGTTTCACCAGGCCGGTCAGCACGGCGCCGGGGCCGATCTCGACGAAATGAGTGACGCCGCCGGCGATCATCGCCTTGATCGAGTCTGTCCAGCGCACCGAGGCCGTCAGCTGGGCCACCAGCTCGGCCCGGATCTCTTCGGCCGTGGAGAGCGGTTGCGCCTGGACGTTGCCGATGATCGGCAGACGTGGGGCTACGAAAGGCGTGGCCGCCACATGTCGGGCGAAGGCTTCGACGGCCGGAGCCATGAGTGCAGAATGGGCAGCGATGCTGACGGCGAGCGGCACGACCCGGCCGCCGGCAGCTTTGGCGAGCGCGGTGGCCGCAGCGACGCCGGCCGGCCCGCCCGAGATCACCACCTGCCCCGGCGAGTTGTAGTTGGCCACCTGGACGACATCGCCGGATTCGGCAGCCGCCTGCGCGCACAGAGCGGCCACCTGGCCGTCTTCGAGCCGCAGGATGGCGGCCATGCTGCCGGGATGGCGTTCGCCGGCCATGGCCATCACCTCGCCGCGCGCGCGCGTCAGGCGCACGGCATCGGCGAAGGTCAGGCTGCCTGCAGCCACCAGCGCGCTGTATTCGCCCAGGCTGTGGCCCGCCACATACGCCGGCGCCGGTCGGTCAGGCCGTTCGACCTGAAGGACGCGCAGCGCCGCGATGCTGGCCGTCAGGATGGCCGGCTGCGCGTTCTGCGTGGCCGTCAGAACGTCGGCCGGTCCCTCGAAGCACAGCCGCGAGAGTGGGAAGCCCACAATGGCGTCGGCTTCGGCAAAGGTCTCGGCGGCTACGGGATAACGCTGGGCCAGCGCCATGCCCATGCCGACGGCCTGGGACCCCTGTCCGGGAAAGAGATAGGCGGTGTGTGACATAGGCTCACAGAAACAGAGGGGAAATGGGACACGCCCAAATCCCCTCTCCACCCCCACGGAATCCTGTGCAGCGAGCTATTTCTTCTCGGCCTGCGTTTCGATGTAGCTCTCGCCCTTGTAGGTGCCGCATTCAGGGCACAGGCGATGCGGTTGGCGCAACGCGCCGCACTTCGGGCACGCGATCAGGTGGATCGCCGGCAGGGCATCATGCGCGCGACGCCGATCGCGGCGCGCCTTAGAAAGTTTACGCTTCGGTTGCGGTGGCACAGTCCAACTCCTTCAATGGTTTTTTGACCCGTTTTGATTAACTAGTCTTTCGTGTAAGTGTTCACCGCGATCCCGCGGATTGCGCATTTCGGGCAACGCCCTCACCCCCTTTCCCCCTATCCCGCCTCGCGGGAGAGGAAGAAACCGTTCAAATGGGGATTTCGGAGCCGCTGTGCGGCCCCAAAACCCCCAAAAAAGAGATTCTCCCGCCCCCGCTTGCGGGGCGGGGTCAGGGGTGGGGGCTGTCACATTGTAAAGGTGAACACTTACTCTTTCGTATCCAGCAAAGCCATCAGCCTGGCCCAACGCGGGTCGGGCTCCGGCCGGCAACTACACGGTCCATCGTTCAGATTTGCGCCGCAGGTGGGGCAAAGGCCCCGGCAGTCTGGCCGACAGAGCGGATGCATCGGCAACGCGACCAGCAGATCCTGGCGCAACACCTCGGTCAGGTCGAGGATGTGGTGTTCATCTATCCAGAGCGCCCGATCTTCCTCTTCCGGGATGATCGTCTGGCCGGTGATGATGTCGAGCGTCGGGGTGAACACCTCTTCGAGCTCGACGACAACCGGCACGCGTACCGGCGCCAGGCAGCGCGCGCAAGGCAACACCACTTCGGCGTGCAACTCGCCCTGCACCAGGATATCACCGCCCGTGCGCAACAGTCGCACCGGGCCGACCAGACAGAACGCCGTTTGGTCCGTGTCGTCCACCCCCTCCAGGAGCTCCGGGGTCAGCCGTCGCAGGTCCGCGATCACCTGGACTGACCGAGTGGCGCCCACCGATTCCTTGAGGAGCTGGGCGACATTCAAATAGAGATTTTGTTCCATATCATTGCTCGGGGCGCTGCCTGGCCCGTGCTGAGCGGGCGTGCGGACGCCAGACGCACATTATAGGGGAGAGGGTCGGTTGTGTCAAGATTGGCCGCTGCTTTCACTCGTTTCCTGACCCAGCACCCGTTGTCCGGCCTGCACTTCGCGCAACAACCGTTGCAGGCGGGCTTCCAGCGCGTTGAGCTGGCCGATCACGTATTGGTTGGCTTCTGCGCGCAGCGAGGCAGCGCGTTGTTCGGCCTCGATTTGGATCTCTTTGGCCCGCTGACGTGCTGCCTGCACGATGGCCTGTTCGTCGAGCCGGGCATGGAGTTGGGTACGCGCCTCTTCGACGATGCGTTGCGCCTGCGCCCGGGCGTCGGCCAGGATACGCTCTCGCTCGCTGGCGATGCGATTGCCCAGTTGGAGCTGATCCGGCACTGCGTCGCGCATCTCTTGTATGATCTGGCGCAGGGTCGCCTCGTCCAGCAACACTTTGCCGCCGGGCAGGTGGACGCCGCGCTGTACCATCTCCTCCAGCTCGTCCAGCAGGCTTTCCAGGTCATCCATGGGGCCTCCCTTCGGTTTAGTCGCGACCAGAGATCAATGGCATAGGCAGAGATTCGGCGTCGCTGCGCCGCATCTCTTCGAAGCGGGCGCGCAGCGCCGCCTGGACGGGCGCCGGCGCCAGGCCGGAGATATCGCCCCCCAACCGCGAAATCTCTTTCAGGATGGACGAACTCAAATAGGCGTATTCCAGGCTGGTCATCAGACAGATGAACTCGATCTCTGGCGCCAGTTCTTTGTTGGTCAGGGCCATCTGGAACTCGAACTCGAAATCGGAGATGGCGCGCAGTCCGCGCACCAGCACGGACGCGCCGATCTCACGGGCAAATGCGACCGTCAGCCCGCGATAGGTGGCCACACGCACGTTGGGCAGATGCGCCAGCGACTGTCGCGCCAGCGCCACCCGCTGCGCGGTGTCGAACAGAAGCGACTTCGGCGATGTGTCGTAGACGCCGATGACGAGTTCGTCGAAGAGCGCGGCTGCGCGGGCCGCGATGTCCACATGGCCGTTGTGGATCGGATCGAAGGTGCCCGGATAAAGGGCTCGCATGATGGGCCTCCGCAGTAGATGGCAATTCAGCACAATGGCGATGCTCAGCTCAGTTCGCCGGTTTCGGCCCAGAAGGCGGCAACGCGCCCGGCCAGGCCACGATGTTCCGCCGCGGTCAGGTCGGGATCGGCCGCGAAGATCTGCCGCGCGGCGGCACGGGCGTTCTCCAGGGTGGCCAGGTCGGTCAGCTGTGCTGCGCGCAGGAGGGGCAGGCCGCTCTGTCGGGTGCCGAAGAAGTCGCCCGGCCCGCGCAGTTCCAGGTCAATCTGAGCCAGGGCAAAGCCGTCGTGAACCGTCTCCAGCGCCTGCAGGCGCTGCACGCTCTCGCCCTCGCCAGCATCGGAAAGCAAGATGCAGTAGGATGGGTGTTCACCCCGGCCGACGCGGCCACGGAATTGGTGAAGCTGGGCCAGGCCGAAGCGATCCGCGCCTTCGATGAGGATCACGGTGGCGTTCGGCACATCAATGCCCACCTCGACGACGCTGGTGGCGACCAGGATGTCGAGTTCGCGGGCGGCAAAGGCCCGCATCACCTGTTCCTTCTCTTCGCTGGGCAACCGGCCATGCAGCAATCCCAGGCGCAGGTCGGGGAAGATGGTTTGCTGCAGCCGCGCGTGTTCGGCTACGGCTGCTTTGGCTTCGCTGCGCTCCGACTCTTCGACCAGAGGATAGATGATGAACGCCTGGTGGCCGGCCGCCACCTGCCGCCGGATGAAGTTGTAGGCGCGCTCTCGCTGGGCCGAGGTCAACCATTTGGTTTTGATCGGTGTCCGGCCGGCCGGCATCTCGTCAATCACCGAGACGTCCAGGTCGCCGTAGATGGTTAACGCCAGCGAGCGCGGGATGGGGGTGGCGCTCATCACCAGCATGTGCGGCTGCATCCCTTTGCTGCGCAGCGCGGCGCGCTGTTCGACGCCGAAACGATGTTGTTCGTCCACTACGGCCACGGCCAGATCGTGGAAGGCGATCTCTTCCTGGATCAGAGCGTGGGTGCCGACCGCGATGTCAATCTTGCCGCTGGCCAGGTCCGCCAGCGCAGCCGCGCGTTCGGCCCGGTTGCGCAGGGTGTGGCCGGTGAGAAGTGCCACGCGCACGGGCCGGCCGGTGACCGGATGACTCAGGCCGGCGAAGAGCCGGCCGAACGAGCGCGCATGTTGTTCGGCGAGGATCTCGGTGGGTGCCAGGATGGCGCCCTGTGCCGCATTTGCCACGGCGACCCACAGCGCGGCAGCCGCAACGACAGTCTTGCCCGAGCCGACGTCGCCCTGCAGCAGCCGGCTCATGGGTCGCGATCCGGCCAGGTCGGCCCGGATTTCGTCCAGCACGCGACGTTGTGCGCCGGTCAGCGCGAAGGGCAGGGTCGCGAGAAATGGCGCCAGGATGGCCTCATCGCTCCGCAGGGGATGGCCCGGTTGCGCCTGAAACTGTCGGCGGACGCCCAGGATGCCGAGCTGGAGGAGCAGGAACTCGTCGAAGCTCAGACGCCGTCGCGCGGCACGCGCCAGGTCCATGTTGTCGGGAAAGTGAATCTGCGCCAGGGCCATCGGCAGAGGCAGCAGGTCGAATGCGCCCAGCAAGGCCGGGGGCAGGAAGTCGGGCACGCTGGCCGCCCACGCTTCGACGGTCCGGTACATCACGTTGCGCAGCCAATGGATGGATATGCCCTCGGTCAGCGGGTAGACCGGCGCCAGCCGGCCGGTATGGATCGGCTGGCGTTCCAGCGGCTCGAAGTCGGGATTGCGCATCACGGGGTAGCCGCGGTAGCTATCTACTTTGCCGCTGAACATGAAGGCCTGGCCGACGCGCAGACGCCGCTCGACGAAGGGATTGAACCAGGTGACTTCGATCTCGCCGGTGCCGTCGCCGACCAGCGCCGTGACCAGGCGACGGTCTTCGCCGATGATCCGACTGTTGAGCTTCCAGACCGTGCCGATGATCGTCACTTCCTCGCCCCAGCGCAGTCGGTCAATCGTGCGCAGCTGGCTGAAGTCGTCATAGCGCGTGGGCAGCAGGTAGAGGAGGTCCTGGATCGTGCGCACGCCCAGGCGCGCCAGCTTCTCGGCATAGTGTGGGCCGATGCCGGGCAGACGGGTGACGGGAGCTTGCAGGCCGGGTTCCGCTTCGCGCGGACGTGTGGCGGCCGGCAGCGCAGCCGGGGTCGGTGGCGATGGTAGGGCCGATGTGGCGACGCGCGGCCGGTCGGCGGCGGGCATGGCCGCGCTCTCCGCCGGCGCGGGGACAGGCACCAGGTCGGCAGCCGATGTCGTCGTGCCGGCCTGCCGGTCGGCGGCCGGCGCAGGCGGGGGCGTGGTTTCTGCCTTTGCGCTGGTGGCCGCGACGGCGGGCTTGTTGGTGGCCGGTCTGATGCGGTCATCGTTGCGTTCGCGAGGTTCGGCCGGCGGCGGCTCGGCCACGGGCAGTTGCGGCGCAGGGCCGGCCGTCGGGGTTGCGGCCGGCGGTTTGTTCTGGTCCGTTGTTGTTTGCTTCGGCTTTGGGCTGCCAGACCGACCGGCCGGGGTTGGCCTGGCCGATCCGTGAGGTCGGGTTGCGGCTTCTTCGGCCGCCACGGCTTCGGGCGCGATCTCGCGCACGCGGCGCAGGATGAGCTCGATGATCCGCTCGCGCGCTGCGGTGTCCTCGACTGCCGGATAGCCCAGCAGGAGTGCCACGATCTCGTGGACGACCGGCGAATCGGGCAGCGCGGCGCGCGCGTCCGCTTCCCAGCGGCTGACGAATTTGTCGAGACCGCCGATAACGGCCTTGTTGTGATAGCCCTGCCGGCGTTCCAGGAGGAGGATCTTCAGCAGGCGGGAGAAGAGGTTGTTCATCGGACGCCTTCGTACACGATGACTCCCAGGGCTTTCGGGCCGATGTGGACGGCCAGCGATGGCGTGTAGCCGATCACGGGAAACTCCCGGCTCGGATAGGCCAGCTCCAGGCGCTCGAGCAGCTGGGCGGCTTCCGTCTCCATGTCGTGCTGGATCAGGTACATCTGCTCGATGCGCGCGAATTCGATGATGAAGTCGTAGAGTTTGTCCACCGCGCGCTGGTAATTGCGCACCTTTTCGACGGGCAGCAGGTCGCCATCCTCCATGGTGGTCAGCGGTTTGACGCCCAGCATGGTACCCAGGAAGGTCTGCGCCGGGCCCAGTCGGCCCCACGCCTCCAGGTATTCCAGGCTATCGGAGAAGAAGAGCGCATAGATGGCAGGAATCATGCCGCGCACGATGCGCACGATGTCGGGCAGTTCGGCGTTGTCTGCGGCAGCTCGCGCGGCGGCCTCCACGATCAGGCCGAGGCCGATTGAAGTGGTCTGGGTGTCCAGCACGATGATGCGTTGACGGCCGGCATAGCCCTGGGCGGCTTGTTTGACAACCTCGGCGACATCGTTGAGCGCGCTAGAGGTGTGGATGCAGGCGATCTTGTCGGTCGTCTTGCCCAGCCGTTCAAACAAGCGGCGCACCTGGCCGACCGAAGGCGCTTCGACCGACACCGTCTTGGGGTTTTGCGCCATTTTGCGCAGGAACGCCTCGTCTGTCACCTGCGGACGTTCAGGGTAGCTCTGGTCACCGGCGCGGACGATTAAGGGAATGACTTCGATCCCCAGCTCGGCGAGCTGGCTGGGATCGGGCATGTAGACGCTGCTATCGGTAACGATTTTGATTGGAGCCACACGGACCTCAGGATGCGATGTTATTCTGCCGAGATGATGTAATGATAAAACGGCTGTCCGCCGTCAATGATTTCGATCTCCTGGTTGGGAAACTGCTGACGTAATCGGGCCTGCAGCGCCTCTGCGGCCGCAGCTGTGACGGGTTGGCCGTAATAAAGGGTGATGATTTCGAGGTCGGCCGCACCCATTTGGGCCAGCAAAGTCTCGACTACTTCGGCACTGTCGGCGCCTGTGGCGGTGAGGCGATCGTTCAGCAGGCCGATGACATCGCCAACATGGACTTCGATGCCGTCGAAGTGCGCATCCTGGACCGCAATTGTCACCTCGCCGGTCTGGACATGGCTCAATGCAGCCGTCATGGCCTGCACGTTGTGCGCCAGTTCGGCGCGCGGATTGAGGGCCAGCAGCGCGCTGATCCCCTGGGGCACGCTTTTGCTGGGAATGACGGCCACCGTCTTGTCTTCGATCAGGGTACACGCCTGCTGCGCGGCCATGATGATGTTGCCGTTGTTGGGCAGGATGAGGACCTGGTCGGTCGGCAGTGTGCGCACGGCGTTGTACAGGTCCTCGGTGCTGGGGTTCATGGTCTGCCCGCCGGAGACGATCACGTGGGCGCCCAGGCTTTTGAAGACTTCGGCCAGCCCCGGGCCAGGTGCCACCACCACGATCCCCGGTCCCTCGATCGTTTTCGGCGTCGGCTCGGCGGCCGGCGGCGCAATCCGGGCCGCTTCGAAGCGCGGGGGCACCGGATCATAGCCGGTCGGCATGTCCGGGATGTGCATGTCGTCTATGTTTTCGACCACGACATCGGTCACGAAGCCCAGGCCAACGGCATAGCTGAGCGGAATGCCGGGATTGGGCACATGGACGTGCACTTTGACCAGATTCGAGTCGCCCTCGACAAGCAGGCAGTCGCCCATAGCAGCGATGTTGGCGCGGATGGCTTCCACGTTGAGGTCGGAACCTTCGAGCAGGAATTGCACATCGAAGCCGTAGACCAGCGGCGGGATGGGGCGACGCCCCTTGACCGGTCGGGCAGGGGCGGCGGCCGGAGCGGTCGGCAGGGCGACAGAGGGCGCGACCTCGCCGCGCAGGGCGCGGTAAATCCCCTCCAGGATGAAGAAGAGGCCTTTGCCGCCGCTGTCCACCTTGCCGGCCTGTGCCAGGACGGGCAGCAGGCGAGGCGTGTTGGCGACAGCCTCATCGGCGGCGCGCACGGCTTGCCCGACGACATAGCTGAGATCAGGATTGTGCACTGCGGCCGTCTCCGCAGCGGCGGCAGCTTCGCGCACGACGGTGAGAATGGTGCCCTCGACCGGCCGGTTGACGCCCTGATAGGCGATGCGGGTGCCTTCGGTGAGCGCCGCGGCGAAGCGCGGTCCGGTGAGGGTGGGCTGGTCGTCCAGGCTGCGCGCCATGCCGCGCAGGATCTGCGACAGGATGACACCGGAGTTGCCGCGTGCGCCCATCAGCGCGCCGTGGGCGGCCGCCTTAGCGATCTGCCCGACGGTGGTCGCGTGCGTGCTGGCGATCTCGTTCAGTGCCGATTTCATGGTGAGCAGCATGTTGGTGCCTGTGTCACCGTCGGGCACCGGAAAGACGTTCAGCGCGTTGACGATCTCGTGATGCGATTCGAGCCAGTTCAGGCCGGCCTGGAGCAGCTCCCGGTAGGCCGCGCCGTCCAGGCCGGCGGTCGCCGCGCGTGCCGGCACTCGGGCCGACGAGTTCGCAATTGCGTGTGCGACAGGGCTATCGGATGTGGTCAAGCTAATCTCCTCCGCCGATTGGAATGGGTCAGTCCGTCTCACGCAACATCCGCAGCCCCTGCACGTGGACGTTGACTTCAGCCACGGGGATGCCGAGCACCTGTTCCAGGCTGTACTTCACGTTGTTCATGACGCCGTGAGCTACTTCTGAAATGCGTGTTCCGTATTGGATGATCACATACAGGTCAATGATCACCGCGCCATCGTGCATGCGCACATCTACGCCGCGGCCCCAGCGGTCGGGCTGGAGCAGGTCAGCCAGCCCACCGATCAGGTTCTTGCTGGCGAGGCCCACGACGCCGTAGCAGCGCAAGACGGCGTCTCCGGCCAATGTTGCGATGGCGCGAGGCGAGATCTCAATACGACCGGGTCGGGTTGTAGTCATGCCGCTGGCTCCTTGATCATCCATTGTCCATCACGGCAAAACGCGGCTGGGCCGGTTTTGCGCGAAATGCCCCTTTGTGCTATGATCTGGTGTTGTGTGGCCGGGCCACCTTGGCCCGGTCATCCGTTTGTTTATGACATTGTGCACTCGGGGGTATGCAATGGCTCGCTGTGATGTGTGCGGCAAAGGGCCGCAATTCGGGAATAACGTCAGCCATTCCATGCGGCACACCAAGCGCCGCTGGAATGCCAATCTGCAACGCGTGCGGTTGTCAGATTCCGGCAGCCCGAAGCGCGTGTACATTTGTACAAAGTGCTTGAAGGCCCGCCAGAAACCGGCATGATCGTTCGTCCGGTTTCGTCTCTTGCCGCAGCCGACAGCGACCGCTGTCGGCTGTAGCTTTTAAGCGGGTCGGCTGCGTTGTGCGGCCTCGGCTGCGGCGCGCAGGCTGCGCACGCCTGCTGCCACCCCCCCTTCATGGTGAAAAACACTCGTGCCCGCCACCAGCACGGTAGCACCGGCAGTCACGACCGGGCCGACCGTTGTGACGTCTATGCCTCCATCCACTTCGATCTCCACGCCGGCCGCCTCTGGCCCCAACGCGGCGATCATCGCGGCCAGGCGGGCGATCTTCGCCGTCATCGTCGGGATGTAGCTCTGCCCGCCGAAGCCCGGATTCACGGTCATTACCAGGACTTGCGCCACATACGGCAGGATCTCGCGCACGCTTTCGAGCGACGTGGCCGGATTGAGCGTCACCCCTGGCCGGACACCCAGATCGCGAATCGCCTCCACGGTACGATGCAGGTGGGGGCAGGTCTCGACGTGGACGGTCAGGATGCTGGCGCCCGCACGCGCGAAGTCGGCCAGATAGCGTTCGGGCGCCTCGATCATCAGGTGCACGTCCAGCGGCAGCGTCGTTGCCTGTCGCAGTGCGGCCACCACCGGCGGGCCGATTGTGATATTCGGGACGAAATGTCCGTCCATGATATCCACATGGATGTAATCGGCGCCGGCGGCTTCGGCGGCGCGCACAGCCGCGCCCAATTCAGCAAAGTCAGCAGCGAGGATGGACGGCGCGATCTTGATCAAGCTGCGGCTCCTACGCGTCACGTGCAACGCTCCTCTCAGCTGCGTTGCACGTGCCTCTCTCGTTCATTGCGTTTGTTGCGCCCGTGTGACGGACGTGCGCAATGATACAACGAATTCGCGAAAAAGGCAAAGGCATTTCAGCTGTTCATCCGGCGCCGGAGCTGACCGCAACCGGCGTCTATGTCGAGCCCACGACGCAGGCGCACGGTGGCCGGAATACCTCTGGCCTCCAGGATCTGCTGGAACGCAGCCGCGCTTTCCGGCGTGGCCGGCTGATAGGGCGACTCGGCGACCGGATTGAGCGGGATCAGATTCACGTGGCACAGGAGGCCCCGCAGCAGGCCGGCCAGTTCGCGCGCGTGGGCGGGCGAATCGTTGATGCGCTGCATGAGCGCGTATTCGAACGTGACGCGGCGTTTGGTGCGGCTGACATACTCGCGCACCGCGGCCATGACTTCGGCGATGGGGTAACGATGGTTGATCGGCACGAGCTGGGTGCGCAGGGCGTCATTGGCCGCGTGCAGGCTGACGGCCAGGTTCACCTGCAGCGGCTCTTCGGCCATCTTGCGGATGCCCTGGGGCAGGCCGACGGTAGACACGGTGATGTGGCGGGCGCCCAGCCCAAGTGCCTCCGGGTCGGTGAGGGTGCGCAGCGCGGCCCAGGTGCGCTCGTAGTTGGCAAACGGCTCGCCCATGCCCATGACGACGATGTTGGTCAGCCGCCGGTCCGAGGCGGCCAGGCCGGACGCGACGGCCCGGCCGTTCGCGGCGGCTGCGGCGGCCTCGCGTCCGACCAGCCAGCGCGCCGCGGCCAACACCTGCGCCACGATCTCGCCCGCACTCAGGTTGCGCGCCAGGCCGGCCTGTCCCGTGGCGCAGAAGACACACCCCATCGCGCAGCCTACCTGCGTGCTGATACAGACCGTCTGGCGCTGATCGTACAACATCAGCACCGTCTCGACGGTCTGGCCATCGGGCAGCCGAAAGAGCCATTTGATCGTCTGGCCATCCTGCGAGTGCCGTTCGGCTGCCACAGTGAGCGGGTTGATGGGCAGCTCGGCGGCCAGACGCTGGCGCAACGCCGCCGGCAGGTTGGTCATCTCGGCCGGATCGGCCACCAGCTTCTTGTAGATCCACTCCCACACCTGGTCGGCGCGATAGCGCGGCGCGCCCCAGGCAGCCAGCCGCGCGGTCAGCTCGGTTTTCGTGAGATCGAGAAGCGACGTGGGTTGGATCATGGCCGTACTTTCCTCGAACAGTCGTGTCGTTTTCCGGATCGTCCCTTACGGAGCGCCAGAACGATCTGATGTGATACTATAACATCTAGAACGTGACCGCGTCAAGGATGTTTTCGGGCTTTGCGCGGCCGGTGGTATAATTTCAGTGAGAGCGTTCGGTAATTCGTTTGAGTAGGCGTGGCCTACGGACTCGAGTAGAATTGGGTTACACAAACCACTACTTGCATCC
>FWPU01010423.1_pt1 | contig 13822 bp, 13 predicted proteins | sample 2228361 | NCBI WGS metagenome assembly FWPU01 (sample SAMEA103939777, study PRJEB20133) | metagenome | reverse complement strand
GAGGCCGCCCTGCGCGGGGCCGAGGCCAGGGTGCGGGCCGCGCAGGCGGCGCTGGAGCGGGCCAGGGACGAGGCCCGGCGGGCGGAGGTCCTGTTCCGGGAGGGGGCCATCGCGGCCCAGCAGGCGGAGGCGGCGCAGACCGCGGTCGTCACCGCCGCGGCGCAGCTCGACGGCGCGCGCGCCGAGCGGGACGCCCTCCGCCAGCAGCGTGATGCGGCAGCAGCGGCACTGCGGCAGGCCCAGGCGGCGCTGGCCGCCGCCGAGGCGAACCAGCGCACCGTGAGCGTGCGCCGCCTCGACGTCGCGGCGGCGCAGGCGCAGGTCCGGCAGGCGGAGGCGGCCACGGAAGGTGCTCGCGCTGGCCTGGTGGTGCTCCGCCAGCGGGAGCAGGAGGTGGCCGCGGCCCGTGCCGCCGTGGCGCAGGCCGAGGCCGCGTTGGCCCTGGCCCTGGCGGCGCGCGACCAGACGGTCCTGCGCGCGCCGCTGGCCGGGACGGTCCTCTCGCGCCAGCTCGAGGTGGGGGACTTCGCGGCCCCCGGCACGCCCATCCTGACGGTGGCGGACCTGACCCGGGCCTACCTGCGCGTCTTCGTCCCCGAGACGGCCATCGCACGGGTGCGGCTGGGGCAGCCCGTGGAGGTGCGGGTCGACGCCTTCCCCGACCGCGTCTTCCGGGGACGGGTCCAGGAGGTGGCCAGCCGGGCCGAGTTCACCCCCGGCAACGTGCAGACCCGGGAGGAGCGCACGAAGCTGGTCTTCGCCGTGCGCATCGCGGTCCCCAACCCTCAGGGGCTGCTCAAGCCCGGCCTGCCGGCCGACGCCGCGATCCTGACCGCCGTCGAGCCCTGAGCCGTGCGCTCCTCGCCGTTCGCCGTCACCTGCGCGGGCCTCACCCGCCGCTTCGGGGCGGTCGTGGCCGTGGACGGCGTGGACCTCCAGGTGGCCCGCGGCGAGATCTTCGCGCTGGTGGGTCCCGACGGGGCGGGGAAGACCACGCTCCTGCGACTGCTGTGCGGCCTCCTCCTCCCCGACGCCGGCACGGCCACGGTCGCCGGCGTCGACGTCCTCGCCGACCCGGAAGCCGCCCGGCGGCGCCTCGGGTACATGCCGCAGCGCTTCAGCCTCTACGGCGACCTCACCGCGCTGGAGAACCTGCGCCTCTACGCCGGCCTCTACCAGGTGCCCGCAGCGGCGTTCAGGGAGCGCTCGGAGCGCCTGCTCGGGACGTTCCGCCTCCTCCCCTTCGCGGGCCGCCTCGCCCAGCACCTCTCCGGGGGCATGCGGCAGAAGCTGGCCCTGGCCTGCACGCTGGTCCACGCCCCCGAGGTCCTCTTCCTCGACGAGCCGACGACGGGCGTCGACCCGGTCTCCCGGCGGCAGTTCTGGCGCATCCTCTACGACCTGAACCGCGCGGGCCTCACCGTGTGCGTGAGCACGCCCTACATGGACGAGGCGGAGCGGTGCTCCCGCGTGGGCCTGATGGACCAGGGGCGGCTGATTGCCTGCGACGCGCCGGGGCGCTGCGGGCGGCCATGGCCGGCGAGATCCTGGAGGTCGTGGCCGAGCCCCGCGCCCGGGCCAGGCGCCTCCTCCGCCACCACCCGCTCGTGCGCAGCCTGGAGGTCTTCGGCGACCGCCTGCACGTGCTGGTCGACGCGGCCGGAGCGGCGGCGCCCGTCCTGCGGGCCGCGCTGGAGGCGGCGGGGGTCACGGTGCGCAGCCTGCGTCCGGTGCGGCCGACGCTGGAGGACGTCTTCGTGGCCCGCCTCACGACCGCGAGCGGCGAGGGCGCCGGGGGGGCCTCAGCCCACCGGGAGGCGTGACGTGGCGGTGGCGGTCCGCGCCGAGGGGCTGACGAGACGCTTCGGCGCGTTCGTCGCCGTCGACCACGTCTCGTTCGAGATCGCCCCGGGGGAGGTCTGGGGGTTCCTCGGGCCCAACGGCGCGGGGAAGTCGACGACCATCCGCATGCTGTGCGGCGTCCTGGCGCCCTCGGCGGGACGGGCCGAGGTCCTCGGCTACGACGTCCGCCGCCACCCCGAAGCGGTCAAGGCGCGCATCGGCTACATGTCGCAGCGCTTCGCCCTCTGGTCCGACCTGACCGTGCGCGAGAACCTGGCGTTCTACGCCGGGGTCTACGGGCTGCGCGGGCGGGACGCGCGCGAGCGCATCGCCGCCTGGCTGGAGCGGCTCGGGTTGCTGGACCGGCAGGATGCGCTGGCGGGCACGCTGTCGGGCGGGTACCGGCAGCGGCTGGCGCTGGCGGCCGCCGTGCTCCACCGGCCGCCGGTGGTCTTCCTCGACGAGCCCACCGCCGGCATGGACCCGCGCTCGCGCCGGCAGTTCTGGGAGCTCATCCGGGGGTTCGCCGAGGACGGGACCACCGTCATGGTCACCACGCACTACATGGACGAAGCCGAGCACTGCGACCGCCTGGCCTTCATCGACCAGGGGCGGATCATCGCCCAGGGCGCGCCGGCGGAGATCAAGGCGCGCCAGATGGTGGGGCACGTGCTGGAGGTGCGGGTGGAGCCGCTCATCGAGGCCCTGGCGGTGGTGGAGGAGCACCCTGCCGTGCGGGAGGCCGCGCTCTACGGGGCGGCCATCCACGCCACGGTGGACCAGCCCGAGGCCGGGCCGGCGCTGGCCGCGGCGCTGGCGGCCCGCGGGTTCGCGGTGGAGGGCGTGGAGCCGGTCCTGCCCTCGCTGGAGGACGTCTTCGTCGCGTTGGTGGAGGCGCGGGAGCGGGAGGCGGCCGCGTGAGCTGGCAGCGGCTGGCGAGCATCGTCCGCAAGGAGGTGGCCCAGCTCCTGCGCGACCGCCGCACCCTGGGGAGCATGATCAGCCTCCCCGTCATCCAGCTGGTGCTCTTCGGCTACCTGAGCAGCCAGGTGCTGCACCAGCCGACGGTGGTGTGGGACCAGTCGTCCTCGGCGGAGAGCCGCGCCCTCATCCAGGCCTTCGAGAACACGCGCTACTTCGCGGTGCGCTACGCTGCCCGCAATCTCCGCGAGGTGGAGCGGCGCCTGGACGCGGGCCAGGCCCGGGTGGGGCTGGTGATCCCGCCCGACTACGCCCGGCGGGTGCGGGCGGGGGCGCCGGCGCAGGTGATGGTGGTGGTGGACGCCTCCGACGCCACCAGCGCGCAGGTCCTGATGGCCGTGGCGGGGGGCGTCGGGGCGAGCCTCTCCCAGGACCTGGCCGTGCGGGCCCTGGCCCGCCGCGGCCAGCGTGCGCCGCCACCGCCCGTGGAGGTGCGCACGCGCGCCTGGTACAACCCGAACCTGGAGAGCCGGGTCTTCATCGTCCCCGGGGTGCTGGGGCTGATCATGATGTTCACGACCACCTTCATGACCATGGGGACGATCGTGCGGGAGCGCGAGCTGGGGACGCTGGAGCAGATCGTCGTCACGCCGCTGCGCCCGGCCGAGCTGATGCTGGGCAAGATCCTCCCGCTGGTCGCGCTCGGCTACCTGAACCTGACCTTCATCCTGGTGCTGGCCTGGCTGTGGTTCGACGTGGCCGTGCGGGGCAGCCTCGTCCTCCTCTACGCGGTCACCCTGGCCTTCTTCTTCTCGTCGCTGGGGGTGGGCGTGCTCATCTCCACCGTCTCCCGGACGTTCAACCAGGCGACCTAGCTGGCCCAGCTCGTCCTGCTGCCCAGCATCCTCCTCTCGGGCTTCCTCTTCCCGCGCGAGTCGCTCCCGCCGCTCCTCCAGGGGATCGGCTACGGCGTCCCGCTGACCTACTTCATCACGGTGCTGCGCGGGATCATCGTCAAGGGGGTGGGGATCGCCGACCTCTGGCCGCAGATCCTGGCCCTGGTCGGGCTCGGCAGCCTCGTCTTCACCCTGGCCATCGTGCGCTTCCAGAAGCGCATCGACTGACCGACCGGGCCGGCCCCCGGGGTCGGGGACGGCCGGACGGGTGACGGAGGCCGTCCCGGGGCTACTCCGTCCGCAGCGCCACGATGGGATCGAGGCGGGCGGCGCGCTGCGCCGGGTAGAGGCCGAAGAAGATCCCCACCGCCACAGCGAACCCGAAGGCCAGCAGCACGGCCGCCGGCGTGACGAGCGTCGCCCACCCGGCGGCGGCCGAGATCGCCCGGGCGGCGGTCAGGCCCAGCGCGATACCGATCACCCCGCCCCCCACGCTGAGGAAGGTCGCCTCCACCAGGAACTGGAGGAGGATGTCGCGCCGCGTGGCCCCGACCGCCTTGCGGATGCCGATCTCCCGCGTCCGCTCGGTGACTGAGACCAGCATGATGTTCATGATCCCGATCCCCCCCACGACCAGGGAGACGGCCGTCACGGCCCCCAGCATCAGCGTGATGGTCTGGGTGACTCCCTGGAAGGTCTGGAGGAGGTCGGCCTGGTTCCGGATCGTGAAGTCGGACGCCTCGCCGTCGGCGATACGGTGGCGGCGGCGCAGCAGGGCCTCCACGCCGTCCATCACCGCGTTTGCGTCCACTCCCTCCTGGACCTGCACGAAGATCTGCCCGACGCTGGTGGCCCCGAAGAGACGGTGCATCGCCGTGGTCAGGGGGATGAAGATGGCGTCGTCGCGGTCCTCGAACCCCGACGCCCCCTTGGCCTCCATCACCCCGACGACCAGGAAGGTCGACCGGTTGATCCGGATGCGCCGGCCGACGGGGTCGACGTCCGGGAAGAAGGTCCGCCGGACCGTCTGGCCGATCAGGGCGACGCGGGCGCGGCGCCGCAGGTCGTCTGCGGTGAAGAACGCCCCTTCGCTGGGCTTCCAGTTCCGCACCTCGATGAAGGCCGGGGTGACGCCCTGCACGGTGACGACGTCGTTGACCGCCCCCGCCACGACGGTCGCCGGCCGCCGGAACTCGGGCGAGACGCCCCGGACGCCGGGCACGGCGTCGCGGATCGCCTCCGCGTCGCCGACGGTGAGCGTCTGCACCGGGGCGCTCTGCCCGATCCCGCCGGGCCCCGCCATCCGCCCGGGGAAGATGAAGAGGAGGTTCGTCCCGAGCGCTGAGAGTTGTGCCTGCGTGCTGGCTCGGGCGCCGTTGCCGATGGCCACGGTAGTGACGACGGCGGCCACGCCGATGATCACGCCCAGCGCGGTGAGGAAGGAGCGCAGGGGGGTGGCCCGCAGCGCCCGCATGGCGATGCGCAGGCTCATCTGGAGCCGCGTCATCCCCGCCCCCGCTCCTCCGCCGGCCCGCTGGGGCGGGACGGTCCACCGGGAGCCGCGCTGGCGCGTGAGCCCCGACCGTGCGGCTCGTCGCGCTCGATCCTCCCATCCCGGAAGTGCACCACCCGCCTGGCGCAGGCGGCCACGTCCGGCTCGTGCGTCACCAGGATGATCGTGGTGCCGGCGTCGTTCAGCTGCGCGAAGATGCGCAGGATCTCCACGCTGGTGCGGGTGTCCAGGTTGCCGGTGGGCTCGTCGGCCAGGATGACGGGCGGGTCCATGACGAGCGCCCGGGCGATGGCCACGCGTTGCTGCTCGCCCCCCGAGAGCTGCGTGGGGAGGTGGTGGGCGCGCTCCACCAGGCCCACCGCCTCCAGGGCGGCCAGGGCGCGCCGCCGGCGGTCACCCGCCCCCCGGCGGCGGTCCCCGCTGTAGACCAGCGGGAGCTCGACGTTCTCGACGGCGGAGGTGCGCGGCAGGAGGTTGAAGGATTGGAAGACGAAGCCCAGCCGTCGGTTGCGCAGGCGGGCCAGGGCGTCGTCGTCGAGCCGCGAGACGTCCTGCCCCTCGAACTCGTTAGCGCCCCGCCGTCGGACGGTCGAGCATCCCCAGGATGTTCATCGTGGTGGACTTCCCCGAACCCGAGGGTCCCATGATGGCCACGAACTCCCCGGCGGCGATCTCCAGGCTCACGCCCCGGAGCGCGGGGACCTCCACCTCGCCCATTCGGTAGGTCCGGGTGACCGCCGCCAGCCTGATCAGCACCTCAGGGCCTCCGCCGCTGGAACCGCGGCATGAAGGTGTTGGACGGCTGCTGCGGCGGCGCCGCCCCACGCTCCGTCGCCGGCGTCGCGCCGACGATGACCACCTCGCCGGCCTGCAGGCCCGAGCGGATCTCCACGGTGGTGTCATCGCCGGCCCCCGTCTCCACGCGGCGCAGCTGCGGGCACCCGTCGACGAGTACCCGGACGGCGGGTGCTCCCTGAACCGTCGTCAGGGCCGCCCGGGGCACGACCAGGACAGCCTGACGACGCTCGACGACGAAGGTGGCGTCCACGCTCATGCCCAGCCACAGCCGACGCCGGGGGTCTGCCACGAAAGTGCGCACCTTGTACTGGACCACGTTGTTGGTCACCTGGGCCTTGGGAGAGACGGCCAGGACGCGTCCCCGGAACGTCTCGCCCGGCAAGCTGTCGGTCCGCAGCTCCACCGGGATCCCCGGCCGGATGCGGGTGATGTCCGCTTCGTCCACCAGCACCTCCGCGTAGATGGGAACGTCCACGGCGATGGTGATGACCGACGTCCCGGCCGTCCCGCTGCCGCCGATCACCGTCTGCCCCACTTCCACCGCTCGGGCCGAGACCAGCCCGGAGACGGGAGCACGGATGTGCGTCTCGGCCAGGCGGTCCTGCGCGTTGCGCAGCGCGCTCTGCACCTGCTGCACCTGGGCCCGCGCCGACGCCACGCCCGCATCGGCCTGACGGACGGCGGCCCGGGCGGCGGCGACCTGGTGGACGGTCGACCCCGCGCGCCGCAGGCTCAGGTCGTCCAGCGCGCTCCGGTAGCGCGCCTGGGCGGCCCGGAACTCCGCCTCGGCCGTGTCCAGCTCCTGGCGGGCGATGAACCCCTGGGCCACCAGCTGCCGGGCGCGCGCCAGCTTCTGCTGGGCCAGGTCCAGGTCGGCGCGCGCGGAGGCCACAGCCTGCTCGGCCTTGGCGATCTCCTGCGGGCGGCTGCCGGCCAGGGTCTGCTGGAGGTTGGCCTGGGCCGCGGCCAGGTCGGCCTGCGCCCGGCGGTAATTCGCCTCGGCCTGCGCCAGGTTCGCCTGCGCCGTGCGGACTGCGGCCTCGGCGTCGGGATCCGCGATCGTCACCAGCACCTGGCCTCTGGTCACGCGTTCCCCCTCGCTGACCGCCACCGACTGGACCACGCCCGTGGCGCGGGACTTCACCTCCACCTCCGCCGCCGGCTTGATCGTGCCCGAGGCTCCTTCGACGCGCACCACGATGTCGCTGCGGGTCACCTGGGCCGTCCGCCACGCCGGCGTCTCCGCCTGGCTCCCCTGCCGGGAGCGGACGAGGAGCAGGGCGACCCCGCCCAGCACTGCCACCGCCAGCACGAGGACCCACCGTGATCGGACAGAACCCATCGTCATCCCCCTCTGGCCCGGCATGCCGACGGCCACACCGGAGCCTCCCGTCGCCGTCCGCTCGGCGTCATCCTACGGCGCCCCCCCAGCCGGCTCGGGGTGAGCGGGGTCATGACCTGGGGCCGCGGTGCACAGGCGCCGGGCATGACCCCGGTCATGTCCGGTGGTGACGCCTCACAGGAGCGCCCCGCCGGGAGGTGCGACTAAGATGGGGGCGTGAGAGAACCGGCGTGCGATCCGGGGCTGCTGCGCGTCTTCCGCGTCGCCACAGGCCTCCGCCTGGCCATCCTCGCCGTCCTCGCCCTGGCCGCCCTGGACGCGCCGCCCCGGATCCAGCGGGCAGCGCTGCTCTACGCGGCGGAGGCGGGCACCCTGATGCTCCTCCTGGTCCTCCCGGGTCTGCCGCAGCGGCTAGGGCGCGCCTACCTGCCGGGGATGCTGGTCGCGGCGGCCGTCCTCCCCGTCCTCTTCCGTCAGGGCGTGCTGGCCGGCCGGGCGGTGGTGATGCGGCCGCTGGACGGGCCAGCGTTCATCGGCCCAAGCCCCCTCTCGCTCTGGGCCCCGGAGCTGTGGGTCGCCCTCCTCGTCCCGACCGTCGTCGCCGCCTGGCAGTACGACCTCCGCGCAATGCTCGGGCTGGTCCTCGGGACGACGGTGCTGGACACTGCGCTGCTCGCCGCCCGCTCGCCGTTCCCTCTCACGGGCTCCTTCCTGGTGCTGCCGCTGTTCCGCACCGGTGCGCTCCTGCTGGTCGGCGTCGCCGTCGTCTACCTGGCCGGGCTACAGCGGGCCCGGCGGGAAGCCCTGGAGCGGGTGAATGCCCAGCTGGCCCGCCATGCGGCAGTGGTGGAGCAGCTGGCCACCACCTCCGAGCGCAACCGCCTGGCCCGGGAGCTGCACGACACCCTGGCGCACTCGCTGAGCGCGGTGGCGGTCCAGCTGGAGGCGGTGCGGGCTGTGTGGGAGACAGACCCCGCCGGGGCCCGGGCCCTGCTCGATCAGGCTCTGGCGACGACGCGGTCGGGGCTGCAGGAGGCGCGGCGAGCGCTCGCGGCCCTGCGGGCCTCGCCCCTCGAAGACATGGGCCTGCCGGTGGCGCTGCGGACGCTGGCGGAGTCAGTGGCCGCCCGGGTGGGGGCCGTGCTCACCGTGCGCACCCCCGAGGCCGGGGCGCGCTTCCCACCTGAGGTGGAACAGTCCGTCTACCGGGTGGCGCAGGAGGCGCTGGAGAACATCGCCCGGCACGCCGACGCCCGCCACGTGGCGGTCACGCTGGAGGCGCAGGACGGGAGCCTGCGCCTGACCGTCTCCGACGACGGGCGGGGCTTCGATCCCTCGGCGGGCAGCGCCGACGGCTTCGGCCTGATGGGGATGCGCGAGCGGGCCGAGCTGCTGGGCGGGAGGATCGTGATCGACAGCCGGCCGGGCGGCCCCACGACCCTGCGCCTGGAGGTGCCGGTGCGGCCGTGATCCGGGTGCTGATCTGTGACGACCAGGAGGTCGTGCGCGAGGGGCTGCGCGTGATGCTGAGCAGAGTCCCCGACCTGCAGGTGGTGGGGGTGGCGCGCGACGGCGCCGAGGCACTCGACCTGCTCCCGACCGTCCGGCCCGAGGTCGTGCTGATGGACCTGAAGATGCCGGGCATGAACGGGATCCAGGCGACCCGGGAGATCCGGGTCCGCTTCCCCACCGTCCGCGTGGTGGCGCTGACGACCTACGACGCCGACGAGTGGGTCTTCGATGCGATCCGCAGTGGAGCGGCGGGCTACGTGCTGAAGGACACGCCCGTGGAGGCCCTGGCGGCGGCTGTCCGGGCCGCGGCGGCGGGCAAGACGCCGGTGGACCCGCAGGTGGCGGGGAAGCTCTTCGCGCACGTGGCCCGCAGCGCGCCGGTGAACGCGGGGCGGCTGGCCGAGCTGACCGAGCGGGAGCGCGAGGTCCTGGCCGAGGTGGCGCGGGGGCGGTCCAATGCCGAGATCGCCGCCCGCCTCCACCTCTCCGAGGGCACGGTTCGCAACTACGTGAGCACCATCCTGAGCAAGCTGGGCGTGGCCGACCGCACCCAGGCCGCGATCCTGGCGCTCCGGGCCGGAATAGTCGCCGAGGAGCCCGGGTAGCTGCGGCGGACGGACGGCGTCTCCGGGGGTGCAGGTCCCTGCGCTGGCGTTGGGCGCTTCCTCGACGAAGGTCTCCGGCAGACGGAATCCCGTGGCGTTCCACCATATCCCGGGAGGCCATCCGGCAGGGGGAACACCATGGAAGAGGGGGCGGCCGCCGCACGTTAAGCTGAGGGAGAGCGAGGGAGGGAGAGGACCGATGGAGACGGCTCCGGCACGGCACCTCGGCGGGATCCACCACGTCACCGCCATCGCCGGACACCCCCAGGAGAACGTGGACTTCTACATGGGGCTCCTGGGGATGCGGCTTGTGAAGCGCTCGGTGAACCAGGATGACCCCCAGACCTACCACCTTTTCTACGCCGATGCGGTGGGCAGTCCTGGTACCGACCTCACCTTCTTCGCCTGGCCCGGCGGGCCGGTGGGGCGCCGCGGTGCGGGGCAGGCGATCACCGTGGCGCTGGCGATCCCGCCGGCGGCGGTGGCCTTCTGGACGCGCCGGTTGACCGAGGCCGGGGTCCCCGTGGAAGGGCCGACGCAGAGCGGGGCAGAGGAGGTCCTCGCCTTTGCGGACCCGCACGGCCTGGCGCTCGAGCTGGTGGCCGGGCCCGACACCGGCGAGCGTGGCCCCTGGGTGCCCTGGACCGCCGGTCCCGTCCCGGTTGAGCACGCCATCCGCGGCATCCACCGTGTCACCCTGGCGGTGGACCGGTTGGAGCCGACGCGCGCCTTCCTGGAGTCGCCGCTGCGCTTCCGCCTCCTGGACGAGAGCGGTGGCCGCCTGCGCTTCGCCGTCGGGCAGGGCGGCTCGGGGGCACAGGTGGACGTGGTGCGCGCCGCGGGGTGGGGGGGCATCGCTGTGGGCACGGTGCACCACGTGGCCTGGCGCACGCCCGACGACGCGGCGCACCAGGCCTGGCAGCGGGAGTTGCGCGGGCTGGGCGCGGGCGTCACACCCATCATCGACCGCTTCTGGTTCCGCTCGATCTACTTCCGCGAACCGGGCGGGGTGCTCTTCGAGATCGCTACCGACGGCCCGGGCTTCGCGGTGGACGAGGCGGTGGAGCGCCTCGGTGAGCGCCTGGTGCTGCCGCCCTGGCTCGAGCCCGATCGAGAGCAGATCGAGCAGGCCCTGCTTCCGATCCGGCTGTCGGTGCCGGCGCCGGGGCGCACATGATGGAGTCGATCAAGGGTTCGTGGTCACCGGTGCGTCCTTTGCGCTGGCGAGCGGGATGGGGCGGCTTAGGCTGGCCGGACTCATGGGGCTCCTGCTTACGCACGCACATCAAACCTCGGCGGCGAGCTCTTCGACCCACCGTATGAAGGGGAAGCGTGGAGACAGGGCCCGGAAGAAGTGATCGTCCCCGGTCACCATCTCCCACCCGTTGCTCTGCGCCAGCACCAGGTATGCGGCGTCGTAGGCAGACTGATCGTGTCGAACCGCGCCATCCAGGATCTGTTCTTCCATTCCGTCCACCGGCGCGGTGTCTAGTCGCAGCCCTAGCTCATCGGGGGACCGATGCAGCGCGACGTACATGCTCATCAGGCCCGGGCGCCCGGGGGGTATGGATCAGCCGGCACCGTCAGGCCTCTGAGGCGGGGACACCCCACGGATACGAGAACCGGATGGTCCCGCGCCGGTCGAGGTGGACGCTCCTGTTCTCGCCGGGCCGTCAGTGGGCCGGCCTGGGCTTGATGACCAGGACCCCGTTGCCACCCCACGCGTCCGGCCCGAGGAAGACGTCGCCAGCTTTGCGCGGCGGGGTGGTTGAGAGATCGACGACCGTGAGTACCTGCGCGTACTTGTTCGTAACGTAGGCCAGGAACCCGCCGCCCTGCTTGAAGCCGTAGGCCACGCCGTGGGCGCCCTTGTAGGCGGCGACCTCGCTGACGACCCGAATCTTTGCAGGGTCGTCATAGTTGACCGCGATCACGCTGGCGTTCGCGGTTCCGGTGTTGGCCACGACCACGTAGCGGCCGTCGGGACTGAACGGGGACTGGATGGGCACGGCACCGACCCGTACGACTTTGACCACCTTGTGGTTCGCCGGATCGCGCAGGTCTTGAAAGACCACACGCCCCCGGAGGAGCTTGTCGTGGGTTAGGAGGATCGTAGTGGTTGCGGCGTAGCGCTTATTGGGCGAGATCGCCGCATAGAGCGGCAGGTTGGCACCGAACGCCTTTCCGTCGAGATCGGTCACCTTCGTCAGGTCTACCGTGGTGAGCAGCTTTTCCGCGTCGATGTCGATGATCGACATCTGCCCTGAGAGGGCATTGGCGACGACCATGATCTTGCCGTCGGGGGAGATCCAGCCGCCGTGCGGTCCGAGGGGCACCTCTATGTAGCGCACCGGCACCTGCGCCGCCGGCACCGTGGGGTCCACCGCCTTGACCAGGTCCAGCACGGCGATCTTGTTGGCGGCGTTGACGGTCACGACGACCTTGCCCCTGGGCGTGGTGTGGGTGTGTGCGGGAGACTCCCCGATCGGGATGCGGTTCTTGACGATGCGCCGGGTCGCGGCATCGATGATGGTCAGGTAGTTCTGATGCCAGTTGGTCTGGACGACATAGCGCTCGTCCCAGGAGGCCATCAAGTTGTGGGGGTTGTTGAAGTCACCGTCGATTACGGCCTTCACCCTCATCGTGGCCGCGTCCACGACCGTGATGGTCCCGGGGCCTCGCGCCTGGGCCGGGTCTGGAACTGCGTGTCCACCCACACCTCGCCCCGGCCCCGCACGCGCGGTGGGACCAGGCCCGTGGGGCTGGCGGGCGGCCACGCCTTGATGAACTGCGGCAGGGGGTTTGTCCCGACCGCGATCTGCCCGTCCATGTAGGGGTGGATGGCGCAAACGTAGACGTAGACGCCCGACTTGGTGAACCGCTGGCGCGCCGTGCCCTTCCGGCCGACGATGGTGATGGTCTTCGCCGGCTCGTCGAAGCCCGTGAGGAAGGTGATGGAGTGGAGCGTGCGGGCGTCGGAGAACGACCACACCACCTCATCCCCGGGCTCCACACGTAGCGTCTGCGGGGAAGAACCACGGCGCGAACTCGCTGACGACGACGGCGTTCTTGGGCAGGGCGGGCGCCGCCGGCCCGCCCGGGGCGTTGGGCGCAGAGCGCGCCACCCCGGTCGGTCCGACAATCACCGCAACCGAGATGACCAGCGCGGCCACGGCCCTCCGTACCACCGGCGTGACACGTCGCTGCCAGATCTGGCCTTCGGCCTCGGACGGGTTCACTTCCGGCACGGAAGACATCTGCTTAGGCCTCCTAACTAAATTTTCCGGCGCTTCGACAAGGGGAGGGGTCATTCCTCCTCCTGGCGGCTCTCCGAGGTCTGTGCGGCGGGGCGGGCAGGAGGGGCGTGACCGGAGCGGGAAGTAGCTGTGGAAACTGCCGGAAAGCGCATGGACATCCCCAGCATCTCCCCGCAGGCGATGGTACTTGTCAGCGCCATCGTCTTCGGCGCGGCCACGGTGAAGGGCGTCGCCGGGCTGGGCTTCCCGCTGATCGCCGTTCCGCTGGTGGCCAACGTGGTCGGGCCGCACGCCGCGGTGGTGATCATCGTGGTGCCCACGGTGGCCAGCAACCTCTTCATGGTGGCGCAGGGCGGGGGCACGACGGGCCGCCTGCGGCAGATGGTCTGGCTGATCCTGGGGCTGGTGGCCGGCGCCGCGGTCGGCGCGCGCATGCTGCGGGCGGTCAATCCGGCGGTTCTCGCGGCGGTGCTGGGCGTGGTGGCCGTGGGCTACTCCGGCGTCGAGCTGGCTCGCCTGCCGCTGCGCCTGTCATCCGCGCCTCCTCCTCCGCTGAGCCTGGGCGTCGGCGCCGCCGCCGGGCTGCTCGGCGGCTCCACCAGCATCTACGCCCCCCTGCTGGCGGCCTATGTGGACAGCCTGCGCCTGGGCAAGGACGAGTTCGTCTTCTGGGTCACGGCCCTGTTCCTGATCGGGACATCCACCCAGGTGCTCACCTACCTCCAGGTGGGCATCTACCGCAGCGGGCTGCTGGGCGTGGCCCTGTGGCTGTGTCTGCCGATGCTGGCAGGGACGTGGCTCGGCATACGCCTGCGCGGGCGGCTCTCCCCGGAGCGCTTCCGTACCGTGGTCCTGGTGCTGGTACTGCTGTCGGGAGCCAACCTGATACTCCGCGCCTTCTGGCGGTAAGATCGCGCGACGGGCAGCATGCCGGCTGGAGTATCCGGGTCCTGCGGGCGTGCGGGCTTGTGCGCAGGGCTGGGGAGGGGAGGTGGGGAGGAGCGCCTTTTGACAGGGGCGCGCTGCCGGGCCTATAATGACCCGCAAGCTGCTGTTTAGGGCGAAGACGAGGAGATGTAGGTCGATCTCCGCCGCCCAGAGAGAGGCGCTGTGCTGGGAGCGCCTTCGGCGGACCG
>FWPU01008460.1_pt1 | contig 13824 bp, 12 predicted proteins | sample 2228361 | NCBI WGS metagenome assembly FWPU01 (sample SAMEA103939777, study PRJEB20133) | metagenome | reverse complement strand
ATTATTACTACTACTACGAAATTACTACTACGAATATAAAACTTGATAAAAACAAACCAGGGGAAGGGTGAGGGGGAGAGAAAGAATGCCGGAAAATAAAACCTTTTGGAAAAATAAACTATTACAAATTTTAAAAGAGGCCAGCTTATGAAGATAACCGACGTCCAGGCTTACCATTTAGCCATTCCCTTAAAAGAAACCGAATTTTCTTCTCCCTGGTTTATGAAAGATTTAAATCAAATTATTGTGGAGGTTAAAACTGACGCAGGCATAATCGGCTATGGCGAATCTTTTGCTTATTTCATACCCCACGCAGTTGTATCCGTTATAAATGATTTTCTCAAGCCTCTACTCATTGGGGCTGATCCAACGAAAATTTCCTGGCTCCACGATCAAATGTACCGCCAAACTCATCTGGCTGGTCGGTACGGAATTACTACTTTTGCCATCAGTGGCCTAGATATAGCCCTTTGGGATATATTGGGCAAGCGCGCTGGTCTCCCTCTCCACCAGCTTTGGGGAGGAGCTAAAGAAAATAAAGTCTCCGCTTATGCGAGTTTGCCGCGCTATACAGATTTAGAAAAATTAAAAATGGCCGCCCTGCATGCTAAAAAGAGAGGCTTTGGACAAATAAAACTTCACCAGCTTGATGTGGAAAGCCTCAAGTTAGTCCGCGAAGCTGTGGGCGAGAACATTGGTTTAATGATGGATATTAATTGCGCTTGGTCACCGGAGAAAGCTTTAGAGATGGCCGATAAATTTGCTCCCTACAACCTTAAATGGTTAGAAGAACCTATCTGGCCACCCGAAGATTTTCGGAACTTAGCCCGCCTTGGGCAAAAAAGCCGCCTGCCCATAGCTTCCGGAGAAAATTTCTGCACTGTTTTTCAATTTAAAGCCATGCTGGACGTGGAGGCGGCTGCGTATATTCAACCAAGCGTAATAAAAGTAGGCGGCATTACCGAATGGCGCAAGGTGGCGGCGCTTGCTGAGGTGTATAATGTAAGAATAGCTCCCCATTCGCCTTATTTTGGCCCTGGTCTATTAGCCACGGCCCATCTCGTGGCTTCCACTCCTTGGGCGCATTCTGTGGAATATTATTATTTAAGTTTTGAGGCGAATGTTTTTAAAACGCCGCCAAAATTAGAAAATGGCTTCATCTTCCTCCCTGAAGGCCCTGGTCTGGGCTTAGAAATAGATCCCTACGTTCTTCAAAAATACCAGGTTTCCTTATAAACTGCTCTTTATCTGAGGCGGAAATCGACGAAAAAGATAATAAAAGGTAAGAGGTGTAAAAATGAGAATTACACAAATCGAAGCAATTCCTTTTAAGATTCCTTTGGCCAAAAACTTGGGTAAAATTAGTTCCTCTATATGGAGTATGGAAGCGGCCAACCACGTTCTAATTAAGATAGCTTCAGATGAAGGCTTGGAGGGTTTCGGTGAAGCCGTAGAAAGACCTACTATTTACGGCGAAACACAGGCCTCAATTGTTACTATTGTTAAAGAATGGCTTTCTCCCCAATTGGTTGGTCTTGACCCCTACGACTTGGAAAAAATCTGGGACCGGTTAGACAAAATTACTGCTAACAACACTGCTAAGGCGGCGATCGATGTTGCCATTTATGATCTCATTGGTAAAAAGTTAGGGTTCCCCATCCATAAACTATTAGGCTCTTGGGATGGACAAAAAATTAGAGTCGCTTCTTTATTGCCTCTGGGATCACCAGAAAAGACTGTAGCTACTGCCTTAGAGCGGAAACAACGTCAGGGAATTCAAGCCTTCAAAATAAAAGTAGGCCAGGATTTAGATCGAGACGTAAAGACTTTAATGGCCATGCGTGAAGCATTAGGGGATGAAGCAATCTTATATGTTGATGCAAATCAAGCATGGTCCCCATTCCAAGCGATAAAAGCAATTAAAGCGATGGAGCCTTATGGATTAGCTTGGGTGGAAGAGCCAATTAAAAAAGGAGATTTTGCCGGCAAGTTAAGAGTGGCCAACCAAATAAGTGTTCCCATACTGCTTGATGAAAGCGCCACTTCGCCAGAAGAAGTATGGCAGCAAATCCGCATGGATATGAATTGCATAATTAACATTAAACCCGCCCGCACTGGTTTTACTATTTCGCGAAAGATAATTCATTTGGCCCAGGCAGCTAATATCCCCTGCCTCATTGGGACGGCGAGAGAAACGGGTTTAGGAATGGCTGCTAGTATCCAATTTGGTACAAGCTTTAAAAACATCCTTTTAGCTGAAGTTGCCGATTCAGATATATACGAGCACAATTTACTCGAAGATTCTTTTCAAATAAAGAGTGGTTATGCCTATGTTCCATCAGGTCCAGGACTGGGAGTCCAAATAAGCACTCAGGGTCTCCAAAAATATATGATTAATCAAAAATGAAAAATTAAATGGAATATCAATAAAAATACTTTAAATTTATCCAAAAGTTTAATACTTAATTTACGGCGAAGAAAAAGCCAATCGGAACCCAATGTTTCCCCGAACATGAGGAATAGCCTTGGCTCGCAAAGAATTCCTTGAGTCTCCAGGCATGCTAATCCATGACCCACCGCGAATTACTTTGGCTTTGTCCCAAGAATAGTCTGGACCTTGGGGATTATCGGATGGACTGTTTTGATAGTAATCCTGATCATACCAATCGGCTACCCACTCCCAAACATTGCCCGTCATATCGAACAATCCTATACCATTTGGATTCTTCTGACCTACCGGATGACTCTCTCCTCCTGAATTTATATCAGTCCAAGCAAAGTCATTAACTTCAGTTTCTATACTGGTACCCGCCCATTTTTCTTTTCTCCCACCACTTCTGGCAGCATATTCCCATTCCGCCTCCGTGGGTAGGCGATAAGATTCCCCTGAAATGCGGTTTAGTTTACTGATAAATTCCTGGACTTCATACCAGCTTATGTTTTCCACAGGATAGCTTTTACTTCTCTGAAAGACAGATGGATTAGTCCCCGTTACTTTTTCCCATTGTTCTTGCGTCACTTCATATTTCCCCAGATAAAAGTCCTTTAGGCACACCCCATGAACCGGTCTCTCATCTGCGTTTCCATCCCCGATTACATCACCCATCTCATAACATCCGCCTTTGATCCGTAAAAACTCTATTCCCGAAAAGCGATCCTGGAATTCTCTGTATTCCGCAGTGCCAGAAGAATAAAAGATTATACAAAAAAGGAAAATCCAAAACCCCTTAAGATAAAATTGTCTTCTGCACAAACTATTAAAAAATTCCGAGGAGTTGGGATTTATTCTCGTTATCATTTACCTCTAAAGCTTTTCTTAATCACTTGTATGTAATAAATCACTACAAAGAAAGAGAGCAAGCCCAATAGGAGCAAAAATAGCCAGTAACGGGTGAAATGTACCCCTTTATAAGCCATCCAGAAGGAAAGGGCTATCAAAGCCAGGAAAGGAAGCCATTTTCTAAAAAAATTCAAGTTGTTTTGGGGGGATGGAGATAAAGATCTCTCTGATTGGAACTGAGTATTCCCTTTTAAATTCTGGGGAAGAACATTCTGGCCCTCAAGGTCTCGCCCTTGCCAGATGGGAATTCCTTCCCTCCTCTTCTCTGCCTTTCTAAGCTTTTGCCCCAACACGGCTGCTCCAAATAAAATTAGCCCTATTAGATCGGTGTAGACTCCTGGTTTGATCAAGGATAGAGCAGCGCCAAATAGTAACCCGCGCTCGAGATATGTGCTCGAACGGAAAAGCCAACCTTCCATAGCTGCCGATAAGCATACGACTCCCACGGTGGCCGAAGCCATGGCCAAAAGGACTCTGGTAAGAGGTCCTTCAAATAATAATTCTGGTGAGTAAGCAAACATGAAAGGAATTATATAACAGGCAATTCCTATGCGCATGGCGCTAAAACCTGTCTTGGTGGGGCTGCCTCCCGAGAGCGCTGAGGCAGCAAAAGCCGCCATAGCTACCGGAGGTGTAATGGCTGCAAAAGACCCAAAGAAAAGGGCAAACATGTGGGAAGCAATGGTCAGTATTCCCATCTTGATGAGAGCAGGAATTACTAAAATGGCTAAGGTCAAATAAACCGCCACGGGAGGCATTCCCATTCCTAAGACATAGGAGGCTAAGGCCGTTAAAGCCAATCCCAGCCATAATTGTCCATGAGAGGCGGTGAGTACCAGATAAGTAAACCGTTGTCCTATCCCCGTGATGAAAATTGAACCAATGATAATTCCGCAAACAGCGCACGCGGCGGCAATCGTGAGAGCAGATTTTGAGCCGTTTATAAAGGCATTGAGGAAATCAAGGGGACCCATGCGTGTCTCCCCCTTAATAAAACTCAGAAGGATCATGGAGGCCAAGCCAACTAGACAAGCCCAAACCACACTAAACCCATAGACAAATAGGATGATCATGACTATCAGGGAAATGGCTGTATACCCCCGCCTTATGAGGACTTCTTTCAGAGGGGGAATAGATTTATCAGGCAAAGCCTTCAAGCCGAGCTTGGAGGCTTCAAAATGAACCATCATGAAAACCGAAAGAAAATATAAAACTGCCGGAATAAAGGCGGCCACGCAAACCGACCAATAAGGAATAGCCAAGAATTCGGCTATCAAAAAAGCCGTCGCCCCCATGACGGGGGGCATTATCAACCCTCCCGTAGAGGCACAAGCCTCGACTGCTCCGGCATAATTAGGAGGATACCCGATCCGCTTCATCATGGGAATGGTGAAGGAACCCGTGGCCAGAACATTAGCGACAGAACTTCCCGAAATGGAACCGAATAATCCGGAAGAGATGACGGCAACCTTGGCAGGCCCGCCAGCAGAACGGCCCGCCAAAGCTAAGGAAAGATCAATAAAAAATTCTCCCGCTTTCGATTGCTGTAAAAAGGCCCCGAAATACATAAACAAGATGATGTAAAAAGACATAACTTGAATAGGCATCCCGAAAATCCCATTATTTTGCAGAAATATAATATCAATAGCTGTGGACCAAGAATACGGGGGACTGTTAAAAATCCCGGGGTAATAATCTCCCCATAGCACGTTCAGTAGAAAGAAAAGTCCGACTATCACAATAGGCCAACCCATTGTTCGTCGGTCTGCTTCAAAGACTATAACAACCAAAATAGTTCCAAAGATAATGTCCCAGTCATTGGGCATACCGGCCCGAGTTTCCATCGCCCAAGGATCCCAGCTGGCATAGATAGAAGCTCCGATACTTCCAAAAAAAAACAAAAGATCAATTGAAAAATAGAAGCTTAAAGGATCTTTAAATGACTTTCTCTTTAACGGGAAAATAAGAAAAATAAGACTAAGAACAAGACAAAGGTGAGTTGCTCCATGAACTCGGAAATCAGACTGGCCAAAAGAAGAAGTGGTAAGGTGATACAAGGCCATCATGATTCCTAACCCGGCGATCACTATCCCTAAGATCAAGGCAGGATTAATTTTGCTCTGCCGGGTTAGGAAAGTAAATATACTTTTTTCTGCCTGATTCTCGAGTTTTATTTCGGCATCATTGTCCAAGTATTTTTCAGAACTTTCTTTCATCTACTCTTATCCCTTTTACCTTTTTTATGGTCGCTACCAATTTAAGTTTTCCTATTAAAATTGCTGGAGAAACATGACCAGAGACTAGAAACTATTCTTTGGTCTCTATTTTTTCAAGAGTCCGCGATCCTCATAAAATTTTTTGGCCCCAGGGTGCAGAGGAATTGCATATCCTACGGGCATGTCTTGGGGTCTTACCTTCAACCCTTCGGGAATTACCTCGTTGAGAACATCTAAATTCTTTGTAATCGCCGCCAATACTTTATAGACGAAATCCGCAGGGGTATCTTTATGGGTAATTACTGAATTAAGAGTGCCAATGCCGTAATAGTCATCCGCAATGGATTTATAGGTACCCCGAGGGACTTTGCATTTAATCCAGCCAGGATATTTGGTTATATAGTCATCCACTTTTAAAGGCATAAAATGAAAGCCCGGGTTCTGGTCAATCTGCAGGAGGCCGGCGCTTCTATATGGGTCCATAATAGTCGCAAAATCTAAATTACCATCTTGCATATTGTTGGCCATGGCTCCAATTCCCAGAAAGCTAATCCTACCTCCTTTTTTTTGCAACTCTTCTAAACTCATGTTATAGAAGGCCAACATGCGATTGAGGTGTACCCAATGTCCCTTATGTTGGACGCTTATACGGTAGGGTTTTTTATACAGATCTGGAAATTCTTTCAACTCCGGACATTTGTTGGAAACAATAAAATGCATCATTGCCGGAAATAGAGACATAACATGGCGAATATCAGGAATTGGTTGGGTGAAGGGCTCTTCTCCTTTGCGAGCCATACTTGCCACCACGGTATGAGTGAAAGCGAAGTCCATTTTTTTAGCCTGCACCTGAACGCAATTAGCTACTCCCCCGGCGCTTACTAGGGCACTGGCTTTGATTCCGGGAAATTCTTTCTCAAAAATTTGAACCAATTTCCCGGCATAAAGCAGCCAAGTTCCTCCGATACTTGCCCCGCCTATCTTCAAATATTTAATCTCTTCCTTGGCCATAGCTCCCGGAGCTATTAAAACTAACATTAAAATTGCCAAAAACTTTACCTCCAGAAACTTTTTCATTTTCTCCCTCCCTTTTATTTTGGATTTCAAAAAAATAAAAATTTTTCTATTACATCCCAACTTCCGAGAGGGCGGCGTCTATTTGGGTTTGCAAAATGCCTAAGTTAGATCGGAAATCCAATAATTCTTCTATTTCTTTTTCATTTAAATACTGCCGCACCGTCTCATGGCCCTTTAATACCTCGCGGAATTCTTTGCCGCTCTCCAGAACATTCTGAGCTATGGCACGCATTAGATTATAGGCCGTATAGCGCCCCAGACCCTTCAAGGCCAGAGCAGTAGCCACAATTTCAGATAGGTTTAGTCCCCTCAAGAGTTTTAAATTTACGAGCATTCTTTCCTCATTTACAACGAGATTCTCACAGATAAACATTGCCTTCTTGATCATGCCATGTGTAAAAATAAAAGCAGTGGGTATAACTGATAACTCAATGGGCATGCGCCGGTGATCCCTCTCATCAAACCAAGAACATCTCAAAATTGTAGCGGCATTTCCTCTAACTACTTCCGCTATGCCAGAAAGGGTATTACACCCATAAGGATTTCGTTTGTGCGGAGAAGCTGTGCTTGCTACCTGATGCTGCGCAAAAGGTTCCTGAAGTTCTCCAATCTCTGGCCTTTGACGGTTAAAAATTTCCATAGCCATATTGTCTATGGCATTGGCGACATAAGTCAGGTTTATAACTACTTGCATTAACCTTCGTCGGGAAAAGAGCATAGTGAGGTTTGATTCATAAAGGCCCAACTTCTCACCTACTTTTTTCTGAAAAGAAATTGCTATTCCGGGGAAAAATTTTTCTAAAGAACAGAGATTGCCAATCGTACCCGTCGCTTTGGCCACTAAATAATCTTTCTGCCTTTCTATTATAAGACGGCGGCAATGATTTAATTCTAAGGCCCAGGCTGCAGTTTTATAGCCAAAAGTAATCGGTCCCTCATGTTGGCCAAATGTGCGACTTACGCATAAAGTATGTCTATGTTTCTTGGTCAAATCCACCAATACCCCAATTAATCGGTCAATGTCTCTTAGAACAATTGCTAAGGCTTCTTTTATCAACAATCCCCAAGCAGTTTCATAATTGTCTATCCCTGCTGAGCCTAAGCGAATAAATTCTACTGCTCCTTCTTCACATACTTCTGCTAAGGCACTTAGTTCGGCTGCAATATCTAAACCTTTGGTCTTAGATAATTCGGCTACTCGACTCACTTTTACATAATCGCCAGTCGTTTTCTTCTTAATTTCTTTAGCCGCTTCACGAGGAATGATACCCAATTCAGCTTCTACTTCCGCAATGGCCGCATCCACCAAAAGCCATTTTCTGACCAGATTTTCCTCACTGAAGACCGCCCGCATCTCCGGTGTACCATATTCATCTCGGTATAAAAGCATATCGAGGGGAAAGCAATTATTTGTTTCCATTCTTTTCTCTCCAGGCCAAAGGCTTCTTCTGATAAATGGGAGAGGCATTTCTCAAAGTTTTAAATCCAATCATTGCCTCTAAACCTCAAATTTTCCATATTTACGAATAAAATTTACTAATCCTCCTTCATTTAACAGAAGCACCATAAATTCGGGAAGGGGATTGATGGGTATTGACTTTCCTGTTGTCTCGTTAAGGACTTCTCCTTTAGTTAAGTCTACTCTAAGGACATCGCCTTCTTTTATCTGATCCGTAGCGCACTCTATCAAAGGCAAACCTAGATTAATCGCATTGCGATAAAAAATACGGGCAAAAGATTTGGCTAAAATGGCCGCAATTCCCCCGGCCTTGATTATCTTGGGAGCATACTCTCGCGAAGACCCACAGCCAAAATTTCTTCCAGCCACAATAAAATCTCCAGGTTGAACACTTTCATAAAAACCGGGTCGAATGTCAGCCATCAAATACTTGGCCAACTCTCGATAATCGAGAGTTTGGGCGCGGTGCCGACTACTCATTATATAGTCCGTGTTAATATGGTCTCCAAATTTGTGGGCTTTTCCTTTAAGTTCCATTTTTCTCCTCTCTCAAGCAAGATAATTGCGCGGATCAACAATTTTCCCGGCTAAGGCTGCGGCGGCAGCAGCAGCTGGTGAACCTAAAAATATATTGGCCTGGGGGTTGCCCATGCGGCCTTTAAAGTTGCGGTTGGCGGTAGATAAAACATTTTCTCCATCTGCTGGAATTCCTCCGTGGACACCAACACAGGGACCACAACCAGGAGGAAGTATTATCCCTCCTGCTTCCACCAGCTTGGCTAAAGTTCCCCCAGCCATAGCCTCAAGCAATACTTGGCGAGAAGCGGGAATGACTATTAATCTCATACCCGGCGCAATATGTTTTCCTGCTAAAATAGACGCGGCTATCTCCAGATCTTCCAATCGTCCATTTGTGCAGGTGCCGATGACTACTTCGTGAATAGGAATATCCAAAACTTCTTTAATAGGTACTACATTATCCACCTTATGGGGCTTGGCAATCTGAGGTTCTAATTGTTTAACGGAGATTTCTAAAACCTGACTGTAAACGGCATCGGCATCTGGGGCAACAGGCTTGGTTTCCTTGTCATCTATCCGCGCCCGTAACCATTGGCGAGTCACCTCATCTACTTCCATGATGGCCGCCTTGGCTCCCATTTCAACACCCATGTTACAGATGGTAAATCTGCTGGCCATCGAAAGCATAGCAATTGTCTCGCCCGCAAATTCCACGGCCTGGTAATTCGCTCCATCTTCGGTCAACTTTCCTATTATGAACAAGATTAAGTCTTTGGCAAAAACGCCGGAAGGGAGGCAACCAGAGAGCACCACTTTTATCGTTTCAGGCACTTTAAACCATAGCTGGCCCGTAGCCATAGCCGCAGCTGCATCACTTGATCCAACCCCGGTGGCCAACGCATTTAGAGCACCAGCCGTACAAGTATGGGAGTCTGTACCAATAACCACCTGGCCAGGTCTTACTTCTTTTTCTACTAATAGCTGATGACATATTCCCTCGCCCGGTTCATACAGTCTAATTCCCCAGTGCTGGGTAAACTCCCTTATCTGTTTTTGCATCTGAGCATAATTTCGCGCTGGCGTGGGTACGAGATGGTCATTTATAAAACAAATTTTATCTGGAAGCGGCAGGTCGACATCTCCCATCTCTCCCAAAGCTTCTATAGCCATCGGCCCCAGGGAATCGTGAGCCATGATTAGGTCAATATCCGCCACGACCAGACGCCCAGCCTTAGCTTCTTCCCCTGACTTTGCGGATAAAATCTTTTCTGCAATAGTCAAACCCATAATGACTTTCCTCGCTAACTTTATCTAACCGTTTTATTGTATTCGGCACCGGGAGTCAAAACAATATTCCAAAATTCTCCCGATCCTTTGATGAACCGATAATTATGATTTAAGCCAGGGGGAATCCGTATGGTCTTCGGTGATTCGATCCTGTGCCACTCTTCACCCAATAAAACTTCCACCACCAGCCCACTCATATCAGGATTATCACCTTTGAAAATGAACAAACTTTCATATTCGTGAGCATGGGGCTCAATGTGCATCTCCGGGTGATCTAAATTTTCTACTTTGCGCATAATGACGTAAATATTTCCTTCGGGATTATTGCGATGGTCAGAAAAAACATATCTGGTTCCTGGGCCCTCTTTGTGTTTGATTAATTCCGTTGCACTTCTGGCGACTACATCCAAAATCAAATTCTTCATTTTTACCTCCACTCATATGGATATTTTATTTTTATTTTCGCTGGATGCTTTGGAGTCTCTGGGTTATCCAAAGGAAAAGCAGGGCAAGCCTTTATGGCTTGGCAAAAATGCGACAAGGAATAAACCCTTGCCCTACTCTTCATGAAGATAAAACACCTCGCGTCTTAAGCCAAGTAATTCCGCCATTAGCACTCTCAGAATCAAGTGCTATTAATTAATTATTTATTTTTGGCGAAGACTACAACATTTTCTCTTCTTAATTCTTCAATCTCTGATTCAGACAATCCGATAGACTTCAAAACTTCTAAACTATCCTGGCCTACTTCTGGCGGATTATTGCGCAAATCAAAATTGTAATCATCCACACGTATGGGAATCCGCGGCAACTTAGTTTTAACTCGCCCATTAAGTATCGTTTCCAGAAGACCTCCACCTTGGTTGAGTTGCGGATCTTCAAAGAGATCTTCAGGTTTAGCAATGGGAGAGAAAGGAATCTCTGCTTCTTCGCAGAGCTTAAATAGCTCCTCTTTAGTCAAGGCCTTGAAGACCTTCTGTAATTCTGGAATGAGCCATAATCTTTGCGCAGCTCGATCATTATTGGTAGCCAGGCGTTGATCTTGAGCTAATGTTTCTAAGCCGAAGACTTCGCAGAAACGTTTCCATTGCCGATCACTCGTTACCCCCACAAAGACCATTTCCCCTTCTTTGGTCTCAAACTTATCATATATAGCCCAAGCACTGACCCGATTAGGCATGGGTGGTAAGGGCTTGCCAGTGAGGGCTGTAACTGCCATGTGTTGGCCCATTAAGAAAGCTGTTGCTTCAAAGAGAGTAGCTATCACCTTTTGTCCACGGCCAGTCTGCTCGCGTTCATAGAGAGCCATTAAGATGGCCACGGCCCCAAAGGTGCCTCCTAAAATATCTATTACCGAAGCGCCGGCACGCAAAGGCTGTCCCAAAGGACCGGTCATGTAGGCCAGGCCGCCCATCATTTGCACTACTTCATCAAGAGCAGGCCTTTTTTCATATGGACCTGGCATAAAGCCCTTCAAAGCGCAGTAGATCAGCCGGGGATTAAGCCGGGAGAGTCTCTCATAATCAAAGCCCAATCTTTCGATAGTTCCTGGAGCAAAATTCTCAATAAAAACGTCAGCGGAGATTATTAGCTTATCCAAAACCTCTTTGCCGCGGTTCGATTTTAAGTCAAGGGCAATACTTTTCTTGTTGCGATTCAAAAAAGGGAAAAAGCCTAAGCCGAACCCTTTGAGCCGGCGAGTCTCATCTCCTTCCGGAGCCCGTTCTACTTTTATTACTTCTGCTCCCATATCCGCTAAAATTAAGCCGCAAGTGGGCCCCATGACAGCATGAGATAGCTCTAAAACTCTTATCTTCGAAAGAGGAAGAAGTACATTTGAATTGCCCATAAATCACCTTCTATTTTTCATTCGAAAAACTTTTTCTTTTTTGATCAACATAGCCTAAACTATCGGATAAACCTTTGGCCGTGACCAACAAAATTTTCAAACGCTGAGCATTATGTTCACCAGAGAAACGGCTAATTGGCCCAGCAATACTCAAACTTGCACAAATTTTTCCTTCGTGGTTAAAGATCGGCGCCGCCAGAGCAGCAACCTCTGCGTCTCTTTCACCAAAGCTACATGCGTAACCATCTTGGCGAATTTTATCTAACTCTTGAAGAAGTTTTTGAGGATCTATTATGGTGTGGGGAGTTAATTTTTTGATATGCTTTTTGGTCAAAACTTTTTTTCGTATTGCTTCGGGTCCAAAAGCCAGCAATACTTTTCCTCCCGCCCCCGCATAAAGAGGCATCCGCTGTCCCTCAACTATGTTGTATCTTAGGCTATAAGTCCCCTCTTCGCGGGCCACACATAAGCGATTAAGCCCATCAATCACAAAAAGAGAAGCTGATTCTCCAGTCTCTTGGGCCAGATATTTCATAGCTGGACGGGCCAGAGAAATGAGATCATTACTTTGCTCATAGGATTTACTCAAGGAAATAATTTTCGGGCCTAATTTATACTGCTCAGTCTCAGCCTCGTATTGCAAATAGCCCCTGGAAATGAGAGTACCGCAAAGGCGCATAATGCGGCTTTTATGCAAGCCAGTGAGCTCACTAATCTTCTTGAGGGAGAGCCGCGGCTGTCTTTGAAAACATTCCAAAATATCTAAGGCTTTAAGCACCGCCTCTACATGTCTCTTAGCTTCTTTAGGTACTTCTTCTTTATTCCTGGCCAGCATTTGCTTTCCACACCCGCGCCATTTTTCCTGGAAGGGGGCGGGTTAAAATCCTTTCCAACTCTTCGACCACTTCCATTATTTTTGGCAAATCAATACCGGTCTTTACGCCCATAGCGGCAAACATATGCGCCGCATCTTCGGTAGGCACATTACCTGCCGCTCCTTTGATAAAAGGACAACCCCCCAAGCCTCCAGCGCACACATCGAAAATTTTAACTCCTTCTTCATAAGCTACGAACATATTGGCCAAACCTAAGCCACGCGTATCGTGTAAATGTAAGGAGATCTTTACCTGAGGAAGGTTCTTGTTTACCAAACGGATGAGCGAACGAACTTGGCGCGGCTGTCCCATTCCGGTAGTATCTGCTAAATTTAATTCATCAGCCCCTGCTTTCACCATGGCCTCCGCCGCGTTCAAAACTTTTCCTTCTGCCATCCGCCCTTCATAAACACAGCCGAAAGCGCATTGCACACCGGCCCGTACCTGCAACCCACTTCTCTTGGCTTGCCTAATCAGGCCCACCATTTCTTTTAAAGCTTCAGCACTCGTCCGGTTTGTATTTCTTTTACTATGCGTATCACTTGCAGAAATGGACATGCTTACATGACCCAAGCCACTGGCTAAGGCCCTCTCCAACCCTTTTTCGCTTAGAATCAAGGCAGTTAATAAAGGCTTGGGGTTTGATTTAAATAATTCCTTAATTAAGACATCAGTGTCCGCCATCTGCGGGACTAACTTGGGATTAACAAATGATCCCACTTGAAGCCTCGGAACATTAGCTTCCGCCAAAAGGCGAAATAGGTGCATCTTTTCTTCCAAAGAGAAAAGGCGACTCTCCATTTGCAGGCCGTCGCGCAAAACTTCGTCCTCTAAAAAAACCTCCCGTGTTCCTTCCATATATTCTACTATTTAGAATGCCATTCTAATTTTATTCATATTTTTAGCAAGAGAAAAATATCTTGTCAAGAGAAATTTATTGATTTCGAATACTGCTTGTTAGTTAATTATCTATCTCTTAAATGAATATGCATCCCGGCAAACTTGGCTAAAAGAAGGGGGAGAAGGAGATGGATAAATGTCTCCGCCAAGTTTCCGCCAAGAGAAAGTAATTTAAATATTTCGGTTCATCACCAAATTAGTTGTTTAAATTCTTGACGAAAGCTTGCCTGGGGCCGAAAGGAAAGGCAGATTGCGCCGCAAGCATCGGCGGGATATCCCCTCTCCATAAACTCACGGCCGGC
>FWPU01005560.1_pt1 | contig 13831 bp, 10 predicted proteins | sample 2228361 | NCBI WGS metagenome assembly FWPU01 (sample SAMEA103939777, study PRJEB20133) | metagenome | reverse complement strand
CCCTTTACCATCTACATGGTCATGTTCATCTCTATGGCTGCCAGCCCTGTCACGAAAACATTTTGGGTTCAACTCGCGTGGTCAATTGTTATGGATTTCAAGAAATCCACATTCCTTAACGGCAAATCAACAAAGGCATTGGTGACTGCCTGAGCAGTTCGTCGACCACACTACCAAGCAAAACTTGTACAACTGGGACATACCCATACCCCCCTAGGATGATAAAATCACACCCACGCGCTGAAGCAGTGGATAAGATTGCCTGCGAAACAGGCCCGCTTCGATGGATATATTCAGCATTCACTTTTCGGTAAGTTAGATGTTTGCGAGCAATATTTAAGTATTTTTGAGCTTGAGAAGCTTTTTCGTCAACGCTGAGCACCGTCAGAGAGATTGCCCATTTTTTAGCGAAATAGACAGCTAGATACAATGCCTCCTGAGCTTTAGGGCTGCCATCGAAGGCAAGTAATCCTGCCGATAGAGGGGAAACGACCTGTGGGGTAGCAAGAATGGGGCGTGGGCAGCGTTGCACCAGCTCTCGAAAACCTGAACTCAGACGGTCAAGTGGCAAAGGGCCTGGTGGATAGCGGACATTCATGACCACAAGGTCAATATACTGGGAGCGTTCACAAATCGTATCCGCAATGTTGCCTTGAACGATGACGAGATCATGCGGGAAGGAAGCATCTGAAAGCAGATGATCAAAAGTTTCCTGAAGTTTATTGGTTTTTTGATGTTGGGAGCGATTCTCAAGAATATGAATGGCGCGTAAGGAAGCATTTTCTCGTTCGGCAATGACTTTTGCTTGCTGGAGGGCGAACCAGCCGCCTTCTTTTCCATCGATAGGGACGAGAATGTCCTGAATCAGCGTAGAAGAATTCGCAACCGCCACCATCCTTTGTCGCCATTCACCGGCTGGTGGTCCAGAAGAAAACTTGCCTCCCAAAAAATGAATATCGATGGTTTGAAGAATCTGTTTGAGACGTTCGTTGAGGTTTTTTTGCGCTCGGTCCATCAATGCGATAACTGCCTTTTCGGTGCGCAATTCCCAGCCCAAGCGCTTTTCGATCTCGGCTCGATTCTCTGACATGAATAGATATAAATCGGTTGGTGTTCTATTGGGATAACCGCGCAAAATCCCCAACTCGACAATGCGTTTGATAATCGGTTTATAATAGTTTTCATACCAGTCGATAGCAGCCTCTTCGAGCGAGATGTCCCTTTTTTGTTCTATTCCCATGAAATACCGGTGTACCTCGATATGTTCCATCAAGATTTCATATTGACCGGCAATGGATACACTCAGATCGATGTCGGGATCATGGACATCTAAACGGGTTTTTTCTAAAAATTCGAGATATTCTTCTTTGATAATTAGGGTTTCAGGATTGATATCTGGGGTGAGAGGTACGCGTGAGCGAATCTCTGTGACATAAGCTTGAATATGGGTAGCTCCAAGTTGTCTCGCAACTGATACGCGATGATTCCCGTCCTTGACAAAATAAACTTCCCCGATTTGATACACTTCGATAGGTGGAATGCCTTCCATGCCGGTAAAAGCTATTCGCACGCGTGCCCAGCGGTCTTTAATATGATCTCTTTTGGGTAAAAAATCGCGGGTGAAGTCGTGATAGCGACCTAAACTACCTACGATTGAATCGATTGGCACTTGCCGCAAGCCTTTTTCAATCATCCCTTGAGCTTTTAAGCGTTTTCGAACCTCTTCAAAGTCAAGCAAATCGGTTGGTTTGCCGCTTAATCGCGCCAGCAAGACTCGTAATTGAGCTTGATTACGAGCCCGATGGAATTCATTGATCGCTGTGGTGTAGGATTCAAGTTGTCGGTTCATTCCGAGAATAACCTGCCTTGAACAGATTGGGTTAAGATTCGCGGTAGAATAGGAATATAACACTTTTTTCTGGAGTCAGTCAGATGAATTTGGCGGAGAAAGCCTTAGCGGAGGGAATTTTATTTACCGATCAATATCAATTGACCATGGCGCAGTTGTATTTTCGCATGGGGTATCATGAGAAACGCGTTCAATTCGATCATTATTTTCGCAATTACCCCGATTATGGGACACACAAAGCGGGTTATTGTGTCAATGCAGGTCTCGAATGGTTGCTGAATTGGATGTTTCAATCCCGATTTGGGATTACGGAAATAAATTATCTAAAAACCCAACGCACGCGAAGCGGGAAACCGCTCTTCGAGGCGGATTTTCTAGATTGGTTGCACCGCTATGGGAACTTTGATGGGATTACCTTATATGCTATTCCAGAAGGGAGAGTTGTCCATCCCAATGTTCCTTTGACGGTTGTACAGGGGCCGTTAGCGATGGCACAAATTTTGGAAACCTCGCTGCTCAATCATCTGAATTATCAAATTCTGATAGCTACGAAAGCGGCACGGATTCACGAGATTGGGCGAGGTCAGGTTGTCTTGGAGTTCGGTCTGCGAAGGGGACAGCATGTCGGGGCGAATGCCGGCGCTCGGGCAGCTTTGATTGGTGGAGCAATGTTCACCTCGAATGTCGGAGTATCCGCTTTGCTCGGATTGCCGCCTAAGGGTACTCATGCCCATAGCATGGTTCAATTGTTCATTGCACTGGGAATGTCGGAATTGGATGCGTTTCGAGCCTATGCTGAGGTTTATCCAGATGATTGTCTCTTATTGGTTGATACTATCGATACGCTTGAGAGTGGTATTCCAAATGCCATCCGCGTTTTCGAAGAGCTGCGGCGCAAAGGTCATAAACCCTTAGGCATTCGATTGGATTCGGGTGATTTGGCTTTTTTGAGTATTCAAGCGTCGAAAATGTTAGATGACGCCGGGTTTGACGATGTCTCGATTGTCCTATCAAACAATCTGGATGAGATGGTTATTTGGCAAATCATTACCCAGATCGTCGAAGAGGCGCCTAGATATGGCGTTGATGCTGATCGGTTGATTCGTCGGTTGGTGTATGGCGTTGGGACGAGATTGATTACTTCTTGGGGAGAACCAGCCCTGGGTGGGGTTTATAAACTTGTTGCAGTTTACGATGAGGAGCAATGGAAGCCGGCGATTAAAATCAGCGAATCTCTGGAAAAAACGCCAAACCCAGGCAATAAAAAAGTTTGGCGAATTTATGACAAACGCGGCAAAGCCACTGCGGATTTGATCGGCTTATCCGATGAAGATCTATCCAAAAAGTCGACTTTAACCCTCCGCCATCCAACTGACCATACTAAATATCGTTCCCTTACCCAAGATGAGATTTCCGAGATTGAACCGTTGCTGGAAGTTATTCTGGAGGATGGTAAATTAGTTTATACCCTTCCAACGCTCGAAGAAATACGAGCAAAACGTGAAAAAGATGTTGAGAGACTGGATGCCGGTGTGAGGCGTATGATGTATCCCCACATTTACCATGTCTCGCTGACTCAAAAATTATGGAATTTGAAGCAAGAACTGATTGAAAAGTCACAACCGAAGTTGGAAAATCATCTCATAAATGAGAAGAATGTGGGAGAACAGTTATAAATTTAACCAACGCTGAACTGCCCGAGGCAGGTCAGTGAGTGATCCGAGGCGGGTTGTACAGGGTGGTAAGGAATCGATAAAGATTTTGCCATATTTTTTGCTTTGTACACGGCGGTCTAAGATAACGACGACGCCGCGGTCTTGTTGGGTGCGGATGAGACGTCCGAAACCCTGTCGAAACTTAAGCACTGCTTCAGGTAAAGAATATTGGTAGAAGGGGTCTTCAAAGGTCTCTGAGCGAGCAGAGATAATGGGGTCAGAGGGGACATCGAATGGCAATTTGGTAATCATCAACACCGATAACGCTTCACCGGGCACATCAACGCCCTCCCAAAAGGCACGCGTCCCGAACAGAACAGCTCGTTCGGTGGAGCGAAAACTATCCAGCAAGGCATGGGGAGATGCCCCCTCACCTTGTTCGTAGATAACCATGTCGTTCTTTGTTAAGACTCGAGAAACGGCTTGGGAGGTACGTCTCAATTGATCATAGGAGGTGAACAAGACCAAAGTTCGACCACCAGCAGCGATAGTGGTTTGGACAATGGCTGTTTCGATCGCTTTTTGGTAAGCAAAGCGATCGTTGGGTTCTGGAATGTCGCTGACAAGATAGAGCAAAGTGGAAGATTCGTAATCAAAGGGTGACCCCACTTGAAGCTCTTCAGCATCTTCGGCCTGAAGCCGATTGCGAATGTATTGAAACTCACCCGCGGTGGTCAGCGTTGCAGAGGTCAAAACAACGGCTGTTTTTTCATTCCAGATGTGCTTCTTCATCAAGTGCCCGATTTCTAAAGGGGCAGTATGGAGGGAGATTTTTCCATAATTGTTTCGTACTTCAATCCAATAAATTTGGTCAGGGGCTGGTTTGAACACAAACAAATGAAGGTTGTCCATTATTTCCTGAAAGCGACGGGCTAGGTTAGTCAAGTCCGTGTAAAGGTCTTCATCTAAGTCGAGAATTTGTTCGATATTATCAGCGAGTGTTGTTAAGATGGAACGAAGAATATCAAGGAGAGAGGTAAATATCGTTTCGGTTTCATCCCATGCTGCTTCAATGCTGTACCAGCCTGGTTGAGAGCGATGGGCGGCAACGATTCTTTCTTGATGTCCGTACATGCCGATTTCTCTACCTTCACGCAACTCATAAAAGAATTCGTCAATCGCGGTAAAAAATTGACGGTTTAATTCCTCCAATCGGAAGGATAAATCCATCGCACGTTGTAAGAGCAGTTGGATACTTACGACATGGTCGGGCGTGAGACTGTTGGTAATGACTTCTTCGATGCGGTGAATCATGCCCCCGCGAGAGCTTCCTAATTCGCGGATTAATTTTTCGATATCTCCTCGAGTAATGGAAGAGCTTAGGGCATTGGTAGTGGCATCCTCAAGGTGATGAGCTTCATCGATAATTAAGTAGTCATAATCAGGAAGAACACGGTTACCACTAGCAATATCCGAGAGCAAAAGGGCGTGATTGACAATCAATAAATGCGCGCCTTGAGATGCTTGGCGTATTCGATAGAAGGGGCAACGACCACCGGTGCGTTGATAACAGTTTTCCATGCTGCACCCCTCGTCTTCAGCGGATATCGATGCCCAGATCTCCCTTTCGGCAGGGTTGTTAAGGTTGATTTCTGCTCTGTCTCCTGCCTCAGTAAATTGAAGCCAAACCAAAATCTTGGCTAGGAGACGGGCTTCATCTGAATTTTGGGGTCCGCGTCGATAGAAGTTCTCAAATCGTCTCAAACAGAGATAATTACTGCGACCTTTGAGGACAACAGTGCGCAGGTTGACTCCCAGAGCAGCAGTGAGATCGGGGATGTCTTTGTTAATGAGTTGATCCTGGAGGTTGATCGTGTTTGTTGAAATGACGACCCGCAATTGATTATTGAGTGCCCACAAAGAAGCAGGGATGAGATAGGCCATTGATTTGCCGGTGCCAGTACCAGCTTCGATCAGAAGGTGTTTACCGTACGAGAGAGCTTCGCATACGGCTTGTAGCATCGCCACTTGCTGAGGGCGATACTCATAATTCGGAAAGTAACGGGCAAATGCTCCACCATGTTCTAAGAGGGCCGAAACCTCATCAATGTCCAGGGGAGTCGGGGTTTGAGCAGGTTGTAAGGAGATTGGTGTAGGCACGGATGTTCGAAATAGAGGCCCGTTGAAAAGGCTGGCTGAAGCTTCAGGGGAGATGATTTCTTGGGTCCTCTCTCTAAGGGCACTCTGAAACGCCCAAAAGCCTCCCCAGTCAGTTCCTTCGGTGAGGTGGACAATTTCAGCTAGCAATCGAATCGGTAAGTTAAGCAGTTCTTCATAGAGCCGTAAATACAAAGCACGAGTTGTTCGAGCATCTTCCAAAGCACGGTGCTTACCCTGGACGAGAATTCCGTACTGTTGAGCTAACGCACTTAGATTGTAACGGCTGGAAGTTGGGTTGATCACCGAAGCAATTTCATAAGTGTCAACGGTAAGATTGTGACGCCCAATTCCATAACGATTGAGAAATGCTAGATCAAAATTGATCGAATGACCGAGGATGACACTGTTGCCGATGAATTGGTTTAACTCCTGAGCGACTTTTTGAATTGAGGGGGCATTGACAACCATTTGGTCTGTTATGCCGGTCAGCAGTGTAATCGAAGGGGGAATCGGTTTGCCTGGGTTTATCAATGAATGCCATTCTGCTTCGATCCGTCGCGGTGTAAAGCGAATTGCGGCAACCTCAATGATGCTGTCCTTTTCCGCATCTGACCCCGTTGTCTCGATATCTAGAGCAATTAGTGAGTCCATTACCCCCATTATATCGGTTTAATGCGTGAAAACGCGAACAGTTCTGCTATTGAAAGAAGCGGCTTAGAAATCCCGAACCAAGATAAGCAAAAATCAACATTTTGACGGTTTGACCTAACAAACACCACAGAAAAAATATATGAAAGGGCATTTTTAGCGCGCCGGCAGTCATACCGGCGATATCGAAAAAGGGATTGGGGATTGCAGATAGGACGAATACGGTAATCGGTCCGTGTTTTTGCATCCAGAAAGTCAATTTTTGATAGAGTTCCAAACGGGCAACGACCACTTGTCCACCAAAGCCGGCTAAGTAGCCGCTGATTTCCCCGGCTGTTGCACCTAAGCTGGCAGCAATGGCAACGCCAAGCGGATTGGATAATATACCACCTAATGTAAAGATAATTGCCAATCCAGGTGCGGGTAATACTACGGTTGCGTAGGCCATAAAGGCGATGAGAAATACTCCGGGATAACCTAGGATCGCTAATTTGGCAGCATCTTCGCGGATGCTAAAAATAAAAACGCTAAGAGCAATCACAAAGAGCAATGCCAAAATGCGCCAGAGGTAAAATTGTTTACGGTTCGGAACTGGGGTGGAAGGGGGATCACTCATGGCCGGCTTCTTGAAGCAAGGAGCGGATACGGGCTACGACCATATCGATGGCGACCGTATTCAAGCCTCCTTCGGGAATAATCACATCGGCGTATCGTTTGGAAGGTTCCACGAATTCTAGGTGCATGGGGCGAACGGTGGATAAGTATTGTTGGATTACCGACTCGGTTGAACGCCCTCGCTCAAGAATGTCCCTTTGTAAACGGCGGATGAAGCGGATATCTGCGTCTGTATCGACAAATATCTTGACATCGAATAGTTCGCGCAGCTCTGGTTCGGCAAAAATATGGATGCCCTCGACAATGATGACTGCTTTCGGTTCGATGCGTTGTGTTTGATTGGTGCGGCAATGAACGCGGAAATCATAAATGGGTAATTCAACTGGTTGGTTTTTTTCAGTTGGATGACGTGCTGAATCAATAGAGAAGTTTCAAGAGAATTTGGATGATCAAAGTTGATCAGATGACGCTGAGGTTCGGGTAAATTACTGAGGTCTTTGTAGTAGGCATCATGCGGGAGATAAGCAATTTTCTCCGCGCCAACATGTTGGATGATCATATTGGCAACCGTTGTCTTGCCTGATCCTGAGCCGCCGGCGATGCCAATTACTAATGGAGTCATTCGAATGGGCATACGCTAATTATAACTAATCAATACCTGAAATAAAAAAAGCCACCGAAGGGATTCGAACCCTTGACCTAACGTTTACGAAACGCTTGCTCTGCCTGCTGAGCTACGGTGGCAATATTGCACCCTTGATTATACAAAGGATATGCTAGAATGACAAGGAGTGAGAATGGTCTAGGTCAAGAGGTCACCAAATGAGGATTGCGATGTTATCTTTTCACACTTGTCCCTTGGCTACCCTTGGGGGCAAAGATACGGGGGGCATGAATGTGTACGTTCGAGACCTGAGTCATCAGCTTGGGGCTGAGGGGATTCAAGTTGATGTTTTCACCCGTTCTCAAGATGAGCATGTACCTCATGTATTGCATGAATTGGGCTATGGTAATCGGGTGGTTCATATTCCTGCAGGACCGGAAATTCCGCTTCCGAAAGAGCAATTAGTGAACTTCATCGAGGACTTTGTAAATGGAATTGTAGCCTTTGCCGAGCAGAAAAAGTGTTCCTACGATTTGATTCATAGTCATTACTGGATGTCTGGGTTAGCTGCTCTGGAACTGAAGAAGCTCTGGAATGTGCCAGTTGTGCATATGTTCCATACCCTCGGAATGATGAAACAACGAGTTGCCCGTCTTGATGAAGAGATCGAAGGCGAATATCGTTTGAATGGAGAAAAGCAGGTATTAAAACAAGCTGACCGGGTCATTGCGGCAACGCCGGCTGAGTTAGCTCAATTACAATGGTTGTATCATGCAGAGGTCTCGAAAATCCATATTATCCCACCAGGAGTAGACTTGAGCCGTTTCTATCCCATACCCAAGGATGAAGCGAAGGAGTATATTGGAATTCCGCCTTGTGAACGGATGTTATTGTTTGTCGGGCGAATTGAACCCTTAAAAGGTCTGGATGTCCTCCTTAAAGCGATTGCTCTGATGCGAGAGAGTGGTTTATGGGAGCGGATTCCTTTCTGTCTGGCAATCATTGGTGGCAACGAAGATGGACAGGTTGGATCAGGGGAATCTGAGCAAGATCGATTGACGACTTTAAGAGCTGAAATTGGTGTACAGGATTTGGTCACTTTTTTAGGTAAGAAGAGCCAGGATACCCTTCCATGTTATTATTCTGCAGCGGAGATCGTGGTTGTACCTTCCCATTATGAGTCCTTCGGCATGGTTGCTCTGGAAGCAATGGCGTGTGGAACGCCAGTTGTAGCCTCCAATGTCGGCGGATTAGCTTATTTGGTACAAGATGGGATTACCGGATTTACTGTACCCGTTGATGAACCACAAATGCTTGTCGAATGCCTCGAAAAGCTGCTATCCAATAACGAGTTACGCGAACAAATGGGGCGAAATGCGGCTGAATTTGCCAAAGGCTTTGGATGGTTTATCATCGCTCAAAAGATAATTGATCTCTATCGATCCGTGTTATCTGCGCGTTTGTCGGTTGTTTGAAGTTGGCTTAAGTACTTCTCACGATTTGCAGAGCGGGCAATCTTCCCGCTGCTGGTTTTGAGCAACCAACCTCGCTCGACCAAAATTGCCTTTCGCAATACGATATCACTCGATCGATTGACTTGGTAGCAGATTTGGTTGGATATTCCTTGGCGACGTTCGGGGTTTTGCTCTTCGGTTTCAGCGATCACAACCAATTCTTCAGTGCCTAGTGTCTCATTATTAACACCGAACGCAACCACCCGTCCGGGATAAACCCCTTCGACTTCGCCAGCGATACGCTCGATATCTTGGGGGTAGATATTCTTCCCGCCGACGATGATCAAATCCTTTTTGCGTCCGGTAATATATACCTCCCCATTTGCTAAGTAACCGAGGTCACCGGTCAAGTACCAGCCATCTCGAAAAGCGGATTGAGTTAGGTCTGGTCGTTTGTAGTACCCACTTAGCATACAGTCACTTTGCAGGGCAATCTCGCCGATAATTCGTTCGGGTAGTTCTCTTCCTTCTGCGTCCAGAATGCGAACTTGGGTGTTGGAGATCGGCTTGCCGGCAGATACCATACAAATCGAATCTGCACTTGGCTCTGAGGGGATAGCTATCTTATCGACCAAAAGTCCTTTGCGATCGATCCAGTCTAAGGTGATTGGCTTCTCGATGCCATCCTGAGAGACGGCGAAGACATTCTCAGCCATAGCGTAGCAGGTTGCTAAAGCGTCCTCCCGAAATCCGTAGGGTTGGAATCGCTGTAAAAACATTTGGTGGCTCGAATGCATCATCGGCTCGGAGCAATTGATCACTGCACGCAACGAAGAAAGGTCAATTCCTTCCATGTCGAAGGGGCGAATTTTTTGGGCGCAAAAATTGTAGGCAAAATTGGGTAACCAGGTCAATGTCCCGCGATACTGATGGATGGCACGCATGAGTAGAATAGGAGAGCGCACCCAGTCGAAAGGGGACATGAGAACCAACGGCACTTTAAGCAGAATTGGCATCAGAAATCCGGCAATTAGTCCCATATCATGGTAAAGGGGCAGCCAACTGACAATGACATCGCTGGAATTCAAGTGAATGGCTTGTTGATAGGCTTCAAGCTGTTTGATCACCGCTTGATGAGATAAGGCTACGCCTTTTTGTAAGCCGGTTGTTCCAGAAGAATGTTGAAGCAAAACAATGGATTGCGGCTCTCTGGAAAGGCCGCAAAAATTTCCTATTTCCGATGTGGAGGGGGGAATTTGCTCAGCGATTAGGATCTTCCGAACGGAACTGTTTTTTGCTGCACGCTGGATCTCTACTTCAAAATCGGCGTATGTAATCACTGCGGCAGGGTGAATCACATCAAAAAGCGCTTGCAAAGAGATGCGATAATGCTCTGGCGAGAGTTTCTCAGTGAGAAACGGCATAATCGAGGGAATCGCGCCGGCGAACATTGCCCCGAAAAAAGAAAACACGAGGTCTTGTCCATGTTGGAGGACAATGATGACAACCTCATCGGATTGAATCTCGTTTTGGCTCAGCACTTCAACGTAGGCGGAGGCATTACGAAAAAGTTGCTGATAGGTGATCCCTTGATCGGGTTTGCCCCGTTGTTGTAAAACGATGGCGATTCTGTCCGGTTCGGATGAGGCAATGTCTAAGATAATTTGTGGGAGAGTTTTCATTTGTCTCCCATGCGCTCTAAAATGATTTGGCTCAATTGTTCTAGATTGTCAAAGGTTTGACGGTTTAATTCGGTATCTTCAATTCTGACGCCGAAGCGGTCTTCTATGTATAAAGCAAGGTCGATCAAATGGAATGAATCGAGTAAGCCGCTTGAAATCAAGGGTTCTCGTGGCTCGATTTTCCTAGATGGCATCTCTAACACCTTTTCGGCGATAAACTTGGATAGATCATCAAGAATTGCGCGCATAATGGTCCTCAGGGGGAAGTTAAGTGGTTATAAAGGGCGTACAAAACCTGCAAGGCGGTCAGATTTCGCACCGGCCAGCCCGCCTGCATATTGAGCGGATTGCTAAAGTCGTTGCTGGCAAAAGTGATATGGACCCCATCCTCTTGAAGTCCGTGATTGGGCAGAGGTTGTACGGCTTTCCAGTAGTTCCAAAGGGGAATTTGATATTCAACCGCTAGGCGAGCGGTAATTTGGTTGATGCGATGATCTTTTTCAACATTATCAGGTTTTGTTGCTAGAACAGGGATCACGCCTTGTTCGATAGAAAATTCAATAATTTTGCGAAGCTGGGGTTCAAAACTTTCAAGATGATAAACGTCATTAGCCCCCAGAGTGATCAAAGCGATGATGGGACGGTGAATGCGATATTCACAAGCTAAGGGTGACTCATCCATGGCACAGAAATCCTTGTTGGACCACAGCGGTGTCAAGACTGAAGAAGTATTGTAACCAGCCAAGGCAGCTAAACTTGTCCGCCCAAACGAACCTTGATAGTAGTCGATCACCTTCTGAAGATGGGTATGCTCTCCTAAGTTATAAAAGCGGCTGCCGCGGTCAAAGTCGCCTAAAAACCAAGATGGTGTACTGCCGCAATCTCCAACTTTGGAAAAGGCGTTTGGGTGGTTCCCTAATTCCAGTCCCTTTTGGTAAATTTCCTTAACTCTTCGGGAGAGCCGTGGTACCACCGGCATCTCTGTCCAAGTGGCGGCGTCGAAAGTCGGGGTTGGGGAGGGTGGGCGGTGAGGTGGGTCGGTTGGTTTCGTTGTTGGGGAGAGCGTTGGAGATAGAGTGAAAGTCGCAGTTGACGTGGTAGGCTGCTGCATCTTGGCAGAGGATGAGAAGTTTTCAACTTGAGACTCTGTGGGAGTTTGGGGCGGAATGGGCTCAGATGGTTGGCAAGCGTGCAGAAGAATGCTTCCAAGTAGGATTATATAGGCGAGATTGCGGCTCATAGCAGATAGATTATAACGGTTTGTTTTAGTGATCTTGAAGCCAGTTTTCTAAGGCGTTGGCGATCCATGCGGCGGTTTGCTGTGTGCCGAGGGGAGTCATGTGGATAGCTGTATTGGTGAACTCGTCGGGGGAAATCAGATTCCATATATCCCAACAGGTGAGCTCCTTTTGACGACAAAACTTCGCAAGAGCATCTCGATACTCATCATAAGCCCAACGTGGGTAATAAAAATTATAACGGATGTCACTATTCTGACCCGAACTGATAAACATTGGTTCGTTGATTAAGATAATCGGTATCGGCGCTGCTAACTGCGTAGCCGCTTCAAGGACCGCAAAGGCTAAGCGATCCATTGCCAGATGAGGCGGTTGTTGATCGTGAAAATTCAAGTCGGCACTTAAATCTACCTGTTTTTCGGGAATGTGATCTGGGATTGCTTGATCGATTTGCGTGGCAGTCCATAGGAAACCGTACAATTGATAACGAACCCAGTCAGCTAGGGATTTGCGTTGTCCAATGATCGACCTTTGCCAGAACGAGGTTGTAGACTCTTTTGGTGGTGGAATAACCTCGTACAGGTTTAATAGATGAATTAAGCGAAGGACTTGTGTTGGATTTTTTTCTAATAAGGGAGAAAAAAGTTGTTTGTCCGATGGAAATGACTCTAGGGTTACCAACCAAAGGACGAGATCGGGTTGATAATCCAGACCTCTCTCAAGAATGAGCACGTCCTTGAAAAGGGACATAACAGGATAGCCCAAATTGTAAAAGACGATTTTCTTGTTTTGAGGAGTTCGCAGGTTTTGTTGGTTCAGATAAGCGGCAAGAGTTTGGTCAGATTGAAGCAAGTAACCCCAAGTCCCCGAATCGCCAATCAGGAGCACGCGATATTCATCAGCCGACTTAGGCGATCCTGCTAACACATGCGAGGCAAACATTGCATCGAGATTGGTGATGGTAACATTATATGACTCGGAAGGCTGATCGCTGTAGGGTAGACGAGTTCTGCCGGCGAATAGGTGATTGTATAAGGAAAATTTTCCATATTCCATCTCAGAAATTGCGAAGGTGATATTGATGGCAATAAAAAGAAGGACACCTTTGATCAGGACTCGCAGCCAAAATCGAGGGTTTTGGGGCAAGTTAGCTTCCATTTTTTACACCGCTCTACCGATGAGCTTTAGGAACACTTGATAGGCATCGTCAACGGATGGCATCAGAAACCAGACCCAACCCAGAGAAACATAACCAAAAGTCAGCGACCAGCCCAGCAAGTCTTGGATGGTCTTTGTCATTTTAATCTGACGAGATTTGGTCAGGGCATTCCAGCGGTTATTAATGAACAAACCTACACCATGCCATGCTCCCCAAATCAGAAAATTGAGCGTGATGCCATGCCATAGACCAATTAGCACCATGGTCAACAATTGAGGAATGAAAATTCCAAGCCAACTTGGAAGCGAAGAAGTGCGAAGTCTACGTGTTAGAGGATTGAAAACATAAGAGCGAAACCAATCGGCAAGCGTGATGTGCCAGCTATTCCAAAACTGAATCAGACTGGTTTTCAAATAAGGAGCATTGAAGTTTTCAGGGAGGCGGATGCCCATCAACCGAGCACTGCCAATTGCAATGTCGGTATAACCGCTAAAGTCAAAATAAATGCGCAGCGAGTAGGCAAACAGGGCAATCCATAGGTAGGCAGGAGAATGAATTTGAGGAGCATTTTGAGGGGATAGGGAAAGCAATGCTAGACTGTCTGCTAGTACAAATTTACGAATCAATCCGATAAAAATCCTTCGTACCCCTTCGATGAGGTCTTGATATTGAGTGCTCTTCTCTATCTGCTCACGGAATTGAGGAAAACGGGCAATCGGTCCAGCGAGTAGAGTGGGAAAGAAAAAGAGATAGCTCAAAACATCTGT
>FWPU01010420.1_pt1 | contig 13835 bp, 10 predicted proteins | sample 2228361 | NCBI WGS metagenome assembly FWPU01 (sample SAMEA103939777, study PRJEB20133) | metagenome | reverse complement strand
GGTCCGTTTTGCCCGGCGTGGAGGGCTGGCTGCGGGCGCGCCTGTTCAGGCTCCCCGGTCCCATGGTCGCCTGCACTATCCGCTCCGTGGTGGAGGAAATGCTGGCAAACGGGCTATGCCGGGAGGCAGCCAGCTGGGCCGGCGTGGGGGTGCGTCTGGCCCGTACCCGCGACTGGGGCGCTTTTGAGGCCTTTTTCTACTGCCACCGGGCGGTAGCCCTGCTCAAACTTGGCCGGCCCCGCGCGGCCGCGATCTGTCGGAGGCGGGCCGGGCAACTGGCCGACCCGGTTGACCGGTGGACCCCGGCCTGGCTGGCCCGGGTTGACGGATTGCTCGCCCTGTCGCAGGGTAACGCCGCGGCGGCCAAACATCACCTGGCACGGAGCAGGCGCCTCTTCCTGCAGATCGGCAGCCGTTACGATGTCCGGCTCGTGGAATCTGAAGTAACAAATCTAAAATGTAACGGGTTAATTTGCAATAGTGCCTGGGAGGATTTGCCTATAAAGTAAACCAGGTCGAACACCCAGCCTCACTCCAGATCCCGTGGGTAGATATTGAAGTCTGGGGGAAAGAGATATTTCGAACCAGCACCGAGTTCGTCATTTCGGCCTACGAGGCAGCCTATATAGTAGCTGCTCGCACCGCAGGCTGCCGACTGGTTACAGGGAACAAGAAGCTTTACCATGCGGTCAAGGATAAGCTGGGCTTCGTCCTGCTACTGGCCAATTACACCTCCGAAATGTAATGCCTTACGGGAAAGTGCGGTGGTGGCTGGAGCCGTCGAAGCTGAAGCGGCAGACCCGGTCGTCGGTGACCGTCTCCAGGTGCACCGGACGGCCCCATAGGGTATAGAGGTAACCCAGGGTCTTCTCCAGGTGCCGGAGGTCCAGCTCTACGCCCTCGTAGCGGTGCTTGAGGTACAGCTCGCCGTTCCCCCGGTAATCCCCGTCCTCCACCACGATGTAGGGGTGGCCGCAGTTAACCAGGGACGCCACGATACCGTCCCGCACCTTCTCCCAGCCCTTCTCCACCACCCGCCACTGGGGGCCGACCTTGCGGTAGAGGTAGAGGTCCAGTTCCTCCACCAGCTCCTTTGTCAGGTAGTTACGCAGGAAGGAGATGTCCGTGTCCATCTCCCGCACCTCGAAGATCTTCTCCCGACCCTCCCTGCCACGCCGGCCAAATCGCTCCCGCTCCTCCTCCGTGGGGTTATCCCACCGCTTCTCGATGTACTCGAAGATACGGCAGCCCACCAGGTAAGGGTTGAGGTGCAGCCGGGAGGGCTGCAGCACCTGGGCCTGCATGCGGGCGAACTCCAGGGCTTCGGCCTCGTCGAGGTCCAGCTCCCGCACCAGGCGGGTGTGCCAGTAGGTGGCCCAGCCCTCGTTCATGATCTTGGTCTCCATCTGGGGCCAGAAGTACAGCATCTCCTCCCGCACCATGGAGATGATATCCCGCTGCCAGTCCTCCAGCCCCCTCGCATGTTCCACCAGGAAGAGCAGCAGGTCCTTCTCCGGCTCTTGGGGCACCCGCCGGGATTTGGGTAACGGTTCGCCTTCTTCCACGCCGATGTTCCAGAGATCATCGTAAGGAGTGGGATTATTTGCCTCGCGGGCAGCCGGCCCCCGGGGAACGGGAACCGGCCGGGCCGGCCGGTGGGCGTCCACCTGCTCCTGGATAGAGAGCACCGCGTCCAGGAAGGACTCCACCGCCTGCCGCCCGTGGCGGAACTCGTAGGCCCTGATGCGCTCGGCGTTGGAGGCCATGGTGTCCAGCATGTGGCGGGAGGTACGGGCGAAGGCGCGGTTGTGCTTGAAGAAGTCGCTGTGGGCCAGCACGTGGGCGGCTACCACTACGTTCTGGATCAGGGAGTTGCCCTCCAGCAGGAAAGCGTAGCAGGGGTCGCAGTTGATCACCATCTCGTAGATGCGCAGCAGGTTGTAGTCGTACCGGGTCTTGATCTTCTGGTAGGCTTTGCCGAAGCTCCAGTGGGAGTAACGGGTGGGCATACCGTAAGCCCCGAAGGCATGCAGCACCCCGGAGGGGCATACCTCGAAGCGCATGTCGAAGAAGTCCAGGCCCATGGAGTGGGCCAGGTCGCAAAGGCGCTCCAGTTCCCTTTCCAGGCGTTTTAGCTCCAATGCCAGCAATAGTATCACCTGCCAGGAGCATCAGTTCCGGCCGGCCTGCCCCATCCGACGTCGACCTGGCCGGCGGTGCCCTTTTTCGACTCCAGGCCTACCCGGTGCTGCTCTCCAGTTGCGGCCCGAAGAAGGCCTTTAGGGCAGGGCCGAGGTCGGTCTTGTCCCGGATGGGCACGGCCACGAAGCGCGGGTCCTTGATGCGCGCGTAAGCCTCGAGGAGGCTGCGGCGGTGGTAGTAGGGGGTGGGGCATATCTCCCCGTACCCCACCAGGTTACAGAGGGGAAGCAACTGGCGCACCAGTTCCACGCACCGTTCGTTATCAGCCAGCAGGTTCTCGCCGTCGGTGAAGTGGAAAACATAGAGGTTGTAATCGCCGGGACTGTACCGGCTGCCGATTATATCCAGGGCCAGCTGGTAGGCGGAGGAGCACCTGGTTCCCCCGCTCTCCCCGCGGGTAAAAAATTCTTTTTCCATCACCTCGCGGGCCTCCACATCGTGGGTGATGAAGAGGATCTCCACCTGGTGGTAGCTCAGGCGGAGGAAGCGTACCGCCCAGAAGAAGAAGGTGCGCACCAGGTACTTCTCGAAGGTGCCCATGGAGCCGGAGGTATCCATCATGGCCAGGATTACCGCGTTGGACTCGTTGCGCGGCGTCGATTCCCAGGTCTTGTAGCGCAGGTCCTCGCGGAAAAAGCGGTGCAGCCCGGGACGGCCCTCCCGGGCGTTTCGCCGCAGGGCCTCCAGGAGGGTGCGCCGCTTGTCGATATTGCTGGATATACCCTGGCGGCGCACGTCGTTGAACCGGTAGGCCTCCGAGGTAAGACCCTGCTCCCGCCGGGGACGCAGGCGCGGGAGCTGCAACTCCTCGAAGAGCAACTCGGCCAGCTCGTCCACGGTGATCTCGGCCTCGTAATACTCCACCCCGGGATGTTCCCCCGCCTCCTTGCCCTGGCCGGGCGCCGAACCGGAGGCAGGGTCCAGCACGTCCCCTACCCGGCTGTGCCCGTCCCCCTGCCCGGCGTGGGCCTGCTTCTCGAAGCTGTAGCGGAACTTGTATTCCTCCAGGCTGCGGATGGGAACGCGGATCACCTGGTTGCCGTCGGAGAGGATGATGCTCTCCTCGCTGACGATATCCGCCAGGCTGCCCCGCAGCGCCTCCCGCACTTTCTCCTGGTGCCGCTGGCGGTCGATCTCCCCCTTGGGGTGAAGGGACCAGTCCTCCCTGGAAATGCTGAATGCAGGCATCCCGCCCTCCCTCCTCTGCCTCGGGTAATGTAAGGGTCAAACAGGGTTAAGCCCCCGGCGGGTGCGCTTTCCCTCATGCCAGGCTATCGTACCCGGTATGCGGTGCCCTGTAACGGGCTAACGGTTGAGAAGGCTCCCCACGTACTTGAGAAGTTCGTTGGCACAGATGGTGCAATACCCGTGATCGCTCACCAGGCGGGCCACCACTTCGTTGATGCGCTTCAACTGCTCCGCGTCGGGGGTCCTGGTGGAGGTGGTAATCTTGACCACGTCCTTGAGGTCGGCGAAAAGCTTCTTCTCCAGCGCTTCCCGCAGTCGCTCGTGGGAGTTGAAGTCAAAGAGCTTGCCCTTCCGCGCATAGCTGGACATGCGGATGAGGATCTCCTCCCGGAACTCCTTCTTGGCGTTTTCTGATTCCCCGATCTGTTCCTCCACCGAGCTCATCAGCTTCTCGTCCGGGTCCATCTCTTCATCGGTGATGGGATCCTTGACCTTGTGCCCGTTGCAGTAGGCTTCCACGTTGTCCAGGTAGTTGTTGAACAGGGTGCGGGCCGATTCTTCGTAGGAGTAAACGAAGGCCCGCTGCACCTCCTTCTTGGCCACCTCGTCAAACTCCTGGCGGGCCAGGACGATGAAATTAAGCAGGCGGTCGCGGTCCTCCCGGGTGATGGAGGGGTGCTGGTCAAGACCGTCCTTCAGCGCCCGCAGGATGTCCAGGGCATTGATGCACCGGGTATCCTGGCGGATCAGGGCAGTACATATGCGGTTGATCACGTAGCGGGGATCCACGCCGGTCATGCCTTCACCGGGAACCTCGGCCTGGAGCTCCGCCGCGTCCTTCTGGGTAAAGCCCTCCACCTCTTCCCCGTCGTAGAGCTTCATCTTCTTGAGGAGGTCCATGCCCTGCTTCTTGGACTCCTTAAGACGGGAGAGGATAGAGAAGATGGCCGCGGTGCGCAGGGCGTAAGGGGCGATGTGGATATCCCGAAGGTCGCTCTGCCGGATGAGCTTCTCGTAGATCTTGACCTCGTCGGTAACCCGGAGGTTGTAAGGAACGGGCATCACCAGGATGCGGGATTGCAGGGCCTCGTTCTTCTTGTTGGCGATGAAGGAGCGGTACTCGGTCTCGTTGGTATGAGCGATGATGAGTTCGTCGGCGGAAATGAGGGCGAAACGGCCGGCCTTGAAGTTGCCTTCCTGGGACAGGCTGAGGAGGTTCCACAGGAATTTCTCATCGCACTTGAGCATCTCCTGGAACTCCATCAGGCCGCGGTTGGCCTTGTTGAGCTCCCCGTCGAAGCGGTAGGCCCGGGGGTCCGACTCCGACCCGTACTCGGCGATGGTGGAAAAGTCGATGCTGCCGGTGAGGTCGGCGATGTCCTGGGACTTGGGGTCAGAGGGGCAGAAGGTGCCGATGCCCACCCGCTCCTCCTCGGAGATGAAGACCCGCTCCACCTTCACGTCTTCGATGACCCCGTGGTACTCCGTTTCCAGCATCAGGCGGCAGGAAGGGCAAAGGTTGCCCTCTATGTAAAGGCCGTATTCCCGCTCGATTTCGGGCCGCAACTCCCGGGGGATAAGGTGGAGGGGCTCCTCGTGCATGGGACACCCTTTAATGCCGTACAGGGCCCCATCGGGGGTGCGGCTGTACCGCTCCAGTCCCCGTTTCAGGAGGGTGACAATAGTGGACTTGCCCCCGCTCACCGGTCCCATGAGCAGCAGGATGCGCTTGCGCACGTCGAGTCGCCGGGCGGCGGGGTGAAAGTATTCCTCCACCAACCTCTCCAGGGCCCGGTCCAGTCCGAAGAGTTCTCCAGAAAAGAAATGGTATCGCTTGACCCCTCCCTCCAGTTCCTCCACCCCGGCGGAAACGATCATGTGGTAGATTCGGGTGTGGGCCAGCCGGGTGATGTGGGGTTTCTTGACTGCCAGGTCAAAGTACTCGCGGAAGGTCCCCTCCCAGGCCAGTTTCTTTTCCTCCTGGCGGTATGACTCCAGGCGGGCCATAAGGTTCACGGCCTCGACCTCCCTCCCCTGATTTTCTCCCACCACCCATTATCCCCGCCCCCGTACCGCCTTATTCCACCTATGGGTTATTCAGGAACAAAAAACCTCTTCGAAATTAAGACTCCAACCCTTGGAAGGGTTGGAGTTTTGCAATTCCTCGGTTCTGCCGGTAAGAGCTTAAGATTTGCCCAGCCCATGCCGCCTTATTCCGTCGCTATCTCCACTGCATCTAGAACAAAGGGCGCGTTGGAGACGAGCACCAGCCTTACCCGGTGATCCCCGTAAACCTGGCCGGCAACCAGCGGGATCACCAGTTGGTATTCCGTGGGACCGGCGGGGATGGTCACCCGCCTGAGGTACTGGCCGTCCAGGTATACGTCCAGGGATACCTCCGCGCTCGTGCGCCCGGTGACCAGGTTCAGTCCCGTCCCGCGGAAGGACACCTCGGCCTCGACCCCCACGTAATTGTTGTAATAACCGCGACCGACAACATGCGCACTGCCTTCGCTATACCGGGCATCGCTAGCCGTTCCCCATACCCCGAACCAGCCGTTGGGCCCGTTTCGATACGTCAGGTAAAACTGGTTGCCGTCCTCGACCCGGTAGGTAGTCGGCATTTCCACGCGAACTACCTCCGAAAGCGGGCTCTCCCGTCCTGCTTCGTCGACAAAGCTCACCGCGTAGTAATAGGTCTTTCCGGGAATAACCCCCTCATCCGCAAATTCCGACACCAAGATCCCATCAGCGTGAGGCACAGACCCCGCCAGGCCCGTATTGTTAAGGTCCGACCGGTACACCCGGTAGTAAGCATGGGGGCCAAAGTCCGGGTGCTGTTCCCAGGCCAGGCGATTCACCAGGTTGGAAGCGGCTCGCCCGCTCAGGCTGGAAACCGGCGGCGGCCACCCCCCGGCGGTCATGCTGGCGGCGAACTCCAGCTTCATTTCGTAGTCCGCATAAACATAGGCATCGCTGCTGGGAATGAAGAGGTATTTACCCATCGGAAGGTAAAGACGGTGTACACCATACCCCTGCAGCACCGCCGTCGGCTGAACCGCGTTGTAGTAAGTCCCCCGCCAGCCATACGCATGATCATACCCGTAGAAGGTAATGTTGGTGCCCTCGGGATACACGTATATCCCTGCCCACCGGGAATTGCTGCCTCCGGTGCGCCGGTAATCCACCACCATCACCTGGTCGCGTGGAATATTTACCGAGAAAACAGACCTGCTGGAGATGTAACCGCTTCGGCCCGTGAAGTTAAGCACTTCCCTGAGTCCCAGGGTAACCTCCTGCCGGAGGTTACCGTAGGGCGGAACCAGCGCAAGATCCAGGGAAGCATCCGCCGCACCCACCCGGGCAGTTATCGTGGCCCTCCCTACGGAGGTACCGGCATGGTACTCGAAGGAGAACTTCCCGCCCAGGGTTGCCGTGGAGGAAGGGCTCAGGCTTCCTTCCCCGATAAGGAGCAGCTCAACCGGCGTACCATCTAAAACCGCGTTTCCGTACCCGTCAGTGACTTCTCCCGCTAGGGACACGGTAGATTCCCCATCGGCAGGTGCCTCGGCGGCAGAAGCCGCCAGGACGATGTTCGCCGGCGCACCCGGTACCACCTGTACCGTACCCCCGGTGGACACCTGTTCTGCCCGGGCGGTAATGGAGACCTGCTCCCCCTGGCCGGGGGTGCCTTTCAGGGTCGTGGGAGCGGTAAAGATGCTCCAGAACCTACCTCCTTCCGTTGCCGCGCCATGGATAGATCCCGCGGAGGCAGCAAGGCTTACCCCGGTCCCGTCAAGTACCGCGTTCTGGTAAGCATCCGCCACTTCGCCCTCCAAATATACGCTTTCACCCACCGTTAGCTGGCCGGGCACCTTCAGATCGATGCTTGCCGCCGGACCCGGCTGGAACAGGAGTTCAATCGACTCGACCTGTTGGTCCTCCGGCCAGGGCCCCCTCGTTTTCACGGTAATCTCCACCTTTTGTGCTTTTCGATCCGTGACCTTAACCAACAGGTTACCTGGCTGAGAAGGCGAAAGTTCCACCCTCTCCGGTACTAAGCTGAAGGACGGCGAAAGAGCAGAGCCGTCAGTAGCAGCCCCCGCCACCATGACTTTACCCATGGTCGCCGGGCTGTCATAGTCATCGGTAATCCTGACTTGAACCTGGCCACCCTCGGTGACCCGCGGCTTGCGGTTAGTTGCTGAAACCAGCAGGCGGGTCGGTTCACCGATATCCGATCCGGTGGTAAAGCTGAAGGAGAAGGAATGCTTCGCTTGATCTGCATCTTCTTCCCTATAAGATTCGTCTTTTTCCTTATCCCCGTCTCTTCCCCTTTCTTCCCCTTCGTGAATCACAGCCTCGTAAGCATCCTTCACCACCAGGGTAGCAGTGTAGGTGGTGTACCGCTTGAGCAACCCTGGCCTAACGGTTACGGTAGAGCTTGCTACCTGGTATACAGCGGCACCGGTTATTTCGGCTCTGAGATCATGTTCATCATCTTGTCTGGGTTGGGTGGAGCCAACAAAGAGACGTTCGGTACCGCCGCCGCGTACCACCACCGCAAAGCGGCCCCTCTCCAACTGCTCCCGGAATTCACGAAACCTCTTTTGCTTGGTATCCAGATGAAATTCCACCTCTGTATCAGGCCTTACCTTGGACGCCCCGCTGGCCGGCAGAGTGTTCTTCACCGGGATAGCTTTACCGGTATCGCCGGCATTACCTACAGCCACAAAAAACATAAGGGCAAAAATCGTTCCTAGCAGCTTGACAACCTTTTGCATTTGTTAACCTCACCTTTACCTGAAGTGTAGTGGTATAACAAATTTTACCAGCTATGGTTATAGATGTCAATCTATTGTAGTTTTACAGAAAATAAGGAAAAATTTCCGGCATGAATTTGGTTTATTAGATAGGGTGCTTATTTAGCCAGGTTGACAAGTCGTAACTACGTGGCAATTTGTCGAAAGAAAAAAGCCCGGTTTCCTCAAGGAACCGGGCTACCGTTCTCACAGGAACGCAGCCGCCAGATTAACATATCATGTTAACGGTGCCGTTACCTACCGCTAGCATAAGAGGAGGAAGGGTCATGGGTCCCTGCCCCAGTTGCAAGGGTTTCAACACCGGGGAATACAAGATCTCGGTGCACAAATTAGGAAAGGCTCAAGAAATTACGTACTGGATGCGATGCGCGGACTGCCAGCACCAATGGCAGGTCGTGCGGTACGGATAGAAGCAATGATTCGGGTAGATTCGGCCTGGACTTGGCCCAGGCCCTTAACATATCCCCGACTATGAGGAGCTAAACTTTGGCGAGTCCCGGCGCAGGCGTTCCAGGATCAGCTTGTAACCGTCGGCCCCGTAGTGCAGGTACTTGTTGATACGGCTGATGGTGGCCGAGCTCATCCCCGTCCTCGCCTCGATGGCCTGGTAGGTCGCGCCGGCGGCCAGCATCTTGGCTACCTCCAGGCGGAGGGCCATGGCCTTTATTTCCCCCACCGTGCATAAATCCTCGAAGAAGGCGTAGCACTCCTCTATCGTTTCCAGCTTGAGGATGGCCTCGAAGAGGCGATCCGTCAATTCATCCTTCAATCGCTCGTTAACCGGCAACTCCCCCACCCCCTGCCAGCGCCTTCGCCCTCGGCCAACTTATATTCAACCGGGAAAGAGCTGCATCCGGCGTCCGAACTGGCGATAGCTCCTGTCGCCCGCCACCACCTCCAGGAACGCGTCCATAACCCGGCCGCGGGCCACCACCAACCGGTGGAAGAACCCGGGCCAGAGGTAAAAAATCGACGCAATGCGGGCGGCCACCTTCAGCTCGGGGAAAATCTCCTCTTCCAACAGCCGCTGGTACAGCCCCGGCTCCCCCTTTCCCGAAAGGGACGCGACAATTGCCCGGGCCGCCAGGATACCGCTACGGAGGGCGTAATAGATACCTTCACCGGTAAAGGGGTCGGCCAGGCCGGCCGCATCGCCTACCAGCAGGGCGCGTTCACGAACCAGCTGCTGGCGCCACCCCCCCAGCGGGAGCTCGTGACCGGCCAGGCGGAAGCTGTTGGGGGGAAGGGAGGGGAAATAGTGGCCAAGGTAGCGGTTAAACAGTCCCCGCAAGGAAAGCCGGCCCGCCGCGAAGGTGCCTATACCCACCGAAAGCCGGCCGTTTTTGGGGAAAATCCAGCCGTACCCCGACTTTATACAGCCGTAATCAATATGAGCCGTCTCCCTAAACCTTGCTTCTTCCCGGGGTGATACGTTCAAGACCGCTTCCACGGCCATACCCCGAACCAGACTCCCGCCTAGCCCCAGGCTCCTGGCCACCCTGCTCCGCGCCCCGTCGGCCCCCACCACGTAATCCCCGCAGTACTTGCCCCTATCGGTAACTACCTCCACCCCGGAAGGCCCCGTTTCCGCCCTCTCTACCCTTTCCCCTTCGTGTAGCACGGCCCCGGCTTCGACCGCCTTGCGCACCAGGTACATGTCGAAGCGGTCGCGCATAACCGTGTAAGCGTAGGGCTCGCACCGGCTGGCCCGCACCTCGTGCCGAAAACCGTGGCTGAACACCGCGTGCCGCATGCAACCCTGCACCACCTCCCGGAAATCATCGTCCAGGAGAGCGGCGGCCTTGGCCGTGATGCCTCCCGCGCAGGGCTTGTAACGGGGCAGGCGGCTGGCCTCCAGGAGGAGCACCCGGGCCCCCTGGCCGGCCAGCTCCCTGGCTGCCGTAGCCCCGCCGGGCCCGGCCCCCACTACGATTACCTCGTACCGCAAACCCTGAACCTCCTTTGACCCGGCCCCATTACCTCAGAACCGGGGTCACGCCGGAGAATCGGAAGGTCTTAAGTTTAAGGGGAGGAACTACCGTGCTGGTGCCGTCGGACCCCTGTTGAGAGGCTTCTCGACCTATCATCTCCACCCCGCCCAGGGCCTCCAGGATACTCTGGGTGAACCTGAGATTCCTGACCGGGCAGGCAATCTCCCCGTTTTCTACCAGGAAGGTGCCATCCCGGGTCATGCCGGTAATGATGGTCTTAAGGGGATGAACGGGGTTAACGTAGTGAAAGCGGCTCACCAGCAGGCCACGGCGAGTCGAGCGGATCATCTCCTCGAGGCTGGCTTTTCCAGTCCCGAGGAACAGGTGGGTTGGCATGGGGCCATACCGGTTGGGCGGAGGCAAGGCATGGCCGGTGGAGGCCTTCCCCTCGCGCCCCGCGGTGTAGGAGTCGTAGACCACCCCCCTGGCCATGCCCCGCTCGATGATCATTACCCGCTCCTTGGGAACCCCCTCGAAGTCGAAAGGGAAGGCCAGCCCGCGGGGGTCAAGCCCGTCGTCCCATAGGGAAATCTCCTCGCCCGTCACCCTCCGGCCCAGGCGGCCGGCCATGAAGCTTCTTCCCTCCTGCAGGGCCAGGGCCCCGCCGCCCAGGTAGCCCAGGAACTCCACCAGTTGCGCCACGGCCGGCGCCTCCAGGATGGCCTCGTATTCCCCCGGTGGAAGCTCAACGGCCCCGGCGGAGGCCCGGCACTTGCCCGCCGCTTTTTCCGCCAGCGCCCGCGGGTCGATTTCCCTTATATCTCGGGAAACCGCGCGGGCATAACCCGAGGCCCCCTCCCGGGACATCACCACCACGTGGAAAAGAGCCAGCGTGGCCGTCCCGTAAGCCCGCACCCCCAGGGAATTAGCCACCCCCACCTCCTCCACCATAGTGCTGCAGGCCCCGGCTGCATCGAAGCCGTAGGTACGGGCCACCTCCACCGCTTCCGCCACGCCACGGGCACGGTGCCGCGGGGTCGCCTCCGCCGTGGCGGGGACAAAGGTGGTTATAGCAGGAATGTCGCGCGGGGCGGGAAGGGAGTGGAATTCCCGGTCCTCGCCCTGTAAGCGGGCCATGGTCGCGGCCTGGTAAGCCACTTCCCGCACCTGCCGGCGTTCCAGCCGGTTCGTGCTGGCCACCCCCACTCTACCCGCGATGACCACCCTCACCGTGAGGGTGATGTTCCTTTCCGCCATGTTCTGGTGGATCCGGTTCCCGGCAAAACGGGTCAGGCCTCTCCGGTAACCTACCAGGAGGGCCTCCGCCTGATCCCCCCGGGCATCCCGGAGGGCCTGTTCCAGGATTTCCCCGGCTCTCTCCCGTCCGATCATCTCCCGGCACCTGTCCCTACCCTTCGAAAGCGGGCCGGGGCCACACCATGCCCCACGTGCATCAGTTGAACGGGCTCTCCCTTGGCGCAGTTGGCCAGCCCCCAGAGTTTCCATTCCTTGCGCCCGGCCACCGCGTCGCAGGAACGCCAGAACTCGGGGGTGATCCCCGTATAGGTAGGATTGCGGTACATGCGTCCCAAGGATCCATCGACCACCTCCCAGGCCGCCTCCGCGCCGAACTGGAAGTTCAGCCGGCGGTCGTCGATGCTCCAGCTCCGGTTGGTCTCCATGTACAGGCCCTCCCGGGTATCCTTGATTATCTCCTCCCGGGTCCAATCCCCCGGCTCGAGGTTTATGTTAGTCATGCGCACCAGGGGCTGTCGGTCCCACCCTTCGGCGCGCATGCACCCGTTGCTGGTCTGCCCCAGGGCCGCTGCCGTTTCCCGCGAGGTCAGGTAGCCGGTGAAGGTACCTTCCTTCACCAGTTCTACCCGGGAAGCCGGTACCCCTTCGTCGTCGTAAGCGAAGCTCCCTACCGCCCCTTCCAGGGTGGCGTCGGCCACCAGGTTCACCTCGGTCGATCCGTACCGGAAACGGCCCAGCAGGTCGGGGGTAAGGAAGCTGGTCCCGGCGTAGCTGGCCTCCTGGCCCAGTACCCGGTCGAGCTCTACCGCATGGCCGCACGATTCGTGGACCTGCAAGGCCAGCTGGGACCCGTCCAGGATAACCGTGGTCTCCCCCGCGGGACACAGCGGCGCATCCAGGAGTTCCTCCGCCTCCCGGGCCACCCGTTCGGCGTGGCCGGTTAGTTCCAGCTCCTCGATAGATTCGTATCCGCGCTGGGCCAGGTTACCTCCCGACCCGCAGGGGTAGGACCTCGTTTGAACCTCTCCCTTCCCGGCGGCAACGGCCTGCAACCCGGCCCCGCAGCCGGTTATCTCCTGGGTAACCAGGGAGCCCTCGGTGCTGGCAAAAACCCTGGTTTCCCGGTAAGCGCGCATGGAGGAGGTGGCCACCTGGAGGTTTGCCGCCCCGCGCATCAGGCGGTTGGCCTCCATCAGCAGCTCGACCTTTTCTTCCATCTTGACCGTAAAGGGGTCTACCCGGTAGCGGCTGCGGTAGGAATCCTCCACCGCCGGCACCGGGGTCAGGTCAGCCGCCGCCCCGCCTTTTACCGCGGCTCCCGCCCGGGCTATGGCCAGGGCCTCGTCAACCAGGGCTTCTACTTCCTCCCGCCCCAAATCCGAGGAAGCGGCAAACCCCCACCGTCCCCGGTGCAGGACCCGTACCCCGCACCCCTCCTCCCGCCGCCAGCCCACCGAAGAGACCACGCCGTTCTTAACCTGCAGCGACTCCGACTCGCGCCCCACCACCCGAACATCGGCGTAATCCACTCCTCGGGCCCGCGCCCGGCCAATCCCCGTCCGGGTAAGGTCCCGCCAATCGATCCCGGGAGGGGGCTTGGGGCCGGCCCACCTCGATCCGCCCAAGGGAGTCACTCCTTTCCCCAGGGAGATTCACCGTTGCAGTTACCGGTCCCATCCCAGGCCGCGCAGCCAGGCGGAGTTGCGCCGGAGCACGAGGAGAAGCGGCAACCCGATAAAGTACACCACCACCGCCTCTCCTACAAACACCTGGGCGGCGGTCAGCAGGTAGGGTAGACGGAAGAGGATACTCAGGTAAGCCCCGACGATCAAGGGGTTGACTATGGCCGGAGGGAGCGGCGCCAGGTAAGGGTTGGGCATGCGCCAGGTAAGGTAGGCGGCTATCAAGGTGGCCAGGGTGCCGAAGATGACGTCGTGAATGCCGATGGGGCCCAAGAGGTTGGCGATGAGGGTCCCCAGGGTGAGGCCGGGGATGGCCACCGGGGTAAGGTAGGGCAGCACGGTGAGCATCTCCGATAGGCGGAACTGCACGGGCCCGTAGCTGATGGGCTCGAAGAGCTTGGTTAGCACGGCGTAGAGGGCAGCAATCACCGCCGCCTGGACCAGTCTCCGGGTATCCAAATCTTTCCGCCTCCCCCCGGCTCCCGCAGGGCCGGGAAATCCTGGTGCTATTTTATCATGCCCGCCTCCTTTTCGCCAGTATGCAGCCCGTACAACCCGGTTCCCGGTGGCATATTACGTCCTGGGCCGCAGGGCAAGGTTCGCCTCCCCCCTCTTGACAACGGGTAATAAACCAAAAAATAATAAAGGTAGTTAGTCTCACCCGGTTAGAAATTAAGAAAGGGGTGACGAGGTGAAACCGGAGATAATCAAAGTACGTCATAAGGGCCAGGTAACCGTCCCTCTCTCAATAC
>FWPU01010414.1_pt1 | contig 13843 bp, 12 predicted proteins | sample 2228361 | NCBI WGS metagenome assembly FWPU01 (sample SAMEA103939777, study PRJEB20133) | metagenome | reverse complement strand
GCGGCCGGGGCGGCGCGCGGCGTCGAGGACGCGGCGCGTCGCGCCTGACGGCGGGCGGCTCGCGCCCGGGCAGGGGGGGCGGCGAGTCGTCCGCTAGCCGGCGGGCGCCGTCGTCGCATCACGCGGCTCGCCGCCGAACAGCTCCGCGATCCGCGCTCGACGGAAGGCGAAGATCCGCTCGACGTCGCGCCGGACGAAGCCGCCGGCCACCGTCTCGCCGAGCGCCCCGGCCGGCATCGTGTAGCGGATGCGGTCGCGCAGCAGCGTGCCACCGCGCACCGGCTCGAACTCGTGCGTGTGCCGCCACGAGCCGTACGGGCCGCGCGTCTGGCGGTCGGTGAACGAGCGCGGCGGGTCCCAGGCCTCGATCACGCTCCGCCAGCGCATCGGGATGCCGCGCAGCGAGAGCTTGTAGTCGATCACCGTGCCCTCCCCGAGCTCGGGCGGCGTCACCTCGAGGACCGAGAAGCGGAGGAAGCCGGGCGTCAGCTTCTCGAGGTTTCGCGCGTCGGAGAAGAAGGGAAAGACCTCCTCGGGCGGGCGCGGCACCCACTGCTCGAAGACGAGCTCGTGCGCCGGGTCGCCGAGCAGGTCGGCGAGCGCCGCGTCGAGCCGCGGGAAGCGGAACGAGAAGCCGAGCCGCTGCGCCGCCTCGGGCACGACGCGCTGGCTCGCGAGCAGCACGCCCGCCATCTCGCCGAGCAAGAGCTCGAGCGCTCGTGCGGGCACCGGAAGGACGGCAGGTCTGCCGAGGACGCGCGCCAGCTCGCGCGTGAGCTCCGCGTTGGTCACCGGCTCGGGCGCGACGCCGTTCAGCACGCCGTCCACCGCGGGGCTCTCGATCGCGAAGGCGAAGAGCTCGACCACGTCGTGCAGGTGGATCCAGCTCGTCCACTGCTTGCCCGAGCCGACGCGGCCGCCGAGGCCGAGGCGGAACGGCGGCAGCATCGCGGCGAGCGCGCCGCCATCCTTGCCGAGCACGACGCCGATGCGGATCGACGCCGTGCGCGCGCCGTGCGCGCCGGCCGCGGCGATCGCCGCCTCCCAGTCGCGGCACAGCTCCGCGAGGAAGCCGCTGCCCGCGGCCGAGCGCTCGGTGAGGACCTCGTCGCCGCGGTCGCCGTAGTAGCCGATCGCGGAGGCGGCGACGAGGGCGCGCGGCCGCTCCTCGCGCGGCTGCGCCGCGATCGCGCTCACGATCGCCTGCGACGTCGCGACGCGCGACGCGCGCATCTCGCGCTTGCGCGCGTCGGTCCACCGTCCGCCCGCGACGCTCTCGCCCGCGAGGTGCACGACCACGTCGACCCCGCGCAGCCGCCCCGGGTCGAGCGGGGCGTGCGGTTCCCAGCGGGCCGCTTCGCACAGAGCGGGCAGGTGAAGTCGTGCGCGCTCGACGTCGCGCGTCCACACCACCACCTCGTGGCCCCGTGCGACGAGCCGCGCGACGAGCGCGCGTCCGACGAAGCCCGTCCCCCCGGTGACGACGATCCGCACGGCTCAGGGCGCCGGGCGTGCCCGCGGCGGCGAGACGGCGGTCACGCTCGCGCGGCCGATCCCGCGGCGCGCGGCGAGCTCCCGCCGGTACCGGAGCACCGTCTCGCGCAGCCACGCCGGGTCGAGGTCGAAGAGCTGGCAGAGGCGAACGAAGGTGAACGGCGCCTCGTCGTCCTCGCACTGCATCCAGGCGAGCGCCTCGCGCGACGCCTCGCGCTGCCGGCGTAGCGGCGAGGCGTGGTGGCGGAGCGCGCAGCGGAGCGCCTCCTCGAGCACGGCGAGCGCGAGGCGCATCTCGCCCGACACGAACTGAGGCCGAGCGCGCACGGGTACCTGCCCGGGGTCCACCGCCGGTGCCGCGAAGAGCCGCTCGAGAAGCTGGTCCACCTCGGAGGCCGTCACCCGCCGGGTCGGGCGGGGCGGCGGATTCGGCAGCAGGGCGTGCAAATTCATCGCGGCTCCTTTCGCGGGCCATCGGGATGGCACGTGGTGCGCCGTATGCTCGCGCAGAAGTCGAGTCAATGGGGTTCCGCGCCCTGAAAATAGGTTTGACGCGAAGCGGCGGCGAAGCCGGGCGCGGCTGTGAGGGGGCGCCGGACCGCGGGCGTGGCGCCGCTGCGGCCGGCCGGAGCTACGGCGGCGGCCGGCGCGCGCCGGCGCCGTCAGGGCACCTCGACCTGCTGGAGATGAACGTCCGTGTAGCGCAGGATCTCGTCGAGGGTCGCGATCTTGTACGGCTTCTCGAAGTAGATGTTCTTGATGCCGGTGTTCACCAGCGTCTTCAGGCAGTGGATGCACGGCGAGTGCGTGATGTACACTGACGCGTCGCGGATCGCCGCGCCGTTGCGCGCCGCCTGGGCGATCGCGTTGATCTCGGCGTGGATCGTGCGCCAGCAGTTCTCCTCGACCTCCCCCGTCGGGGTCTGCGAGCGGTAGATCAGGCAGCCGACGTCGATGCAGTGCGGCAAACCGGACGGCGCGCCGTTGTAGCCGGTCGCGAGGATGCTCTTGTCGCGCACGATCACGGCGCCCACCTTGGCGCGCGTGCACGTCGAGCGCTCGGCCACCGTGCGCGTGATGGTGAGGAAGTACTGGTCCCAGCTCAAACGGGCGGTCACGGCGCGAGAGATCCCGTCCGGCGGGCTCGATGTCAAGCGTCCAGCGGCTGCGGCTTAATACCGGCGGGCTCGGGCGTCGTCCGAGCGGGAGCGTCGATGCTCATCAGCGAGCCGTCGCGGTCGAACGGGCGGCGCTCGTCGTCGAAGTCGTGGTGCTCCGGCCACGGCGGCCGCGGGGCCTCGCGGTGCATCGGCGCCGGCTCCGTCGGGCGCTGCGGCTCGAGGACCGACAGTGGCACCGGCATGAAGGTGACGACGAAGAGCCCGATCGTGCACCAGGCGGCGAGCTTGCGCAGCGGGTCGAGCGGCGTCAGCGGGTCGGCGGTGTCGGGGTGGTCGACGCGCACGACGAGGCCGAGCACGAGCGCCCACACGAACCAGCCCTGCCAGCCGAGGAAGCCCATCGCGAGGACGACGACGAAGAAGAGCCGTGCGATCAGGCGGTGCGCGCGGCCGAAGAGCGCGTAGACCACGTGCCCGCCGTCGAGCTGGCCGACCGGCAGGAGGTTCAGGAAGGTGACGAAGATTCCGAACCAGCCGGCGAGCGCGACCGGGTGCAGGAGGATCGTCGCGTCGTCCGGGTGGATGCCGAGCACCCACTTGCTGAGCGCGGAGAAGAGCAGCGAGTTGCCGAGCGTCAGCCCGCCGCCCAGGTCGTCGCTCAGCGGCTGGACATCCGACCAAGAGAGCCCGAGGATGACCGCCGGGACCGCGACGAAGAACCCCGCCCACGGACCCGCGGCGCCGACGTCGAACAGCGCGCGCCGGCTGCGCGGCATGCCGTGCATGCGGATGAAGGCGCCGAATGTGCCGACCAGGAAGGGCGGGCCCGGGATGAAGTACGGCAGCGTCGCCGGGACCCGGTGGAAGGCGGCGAACGAGTAGTGACCGAGCTCGTGGCAGAGCAGGATCATCATGAGGGTCGCCGAGAACGGCAGGCCCTCGATGAGCGCCCACGGGTCGGCGAACGGATCGACGCCCGCGTGAAACGCCCCCGCCATCGTCGTGGTGAGGAAGGTCAGGAGGAACAGCGCCAGATGGACGGTCGTCGAGCTACCGACGCGGCGCGGCACGACGACCGCCGTGCGCTGAAACCCGATCGGCGGGTGAGGCGGGTAGATCGGGTAGCTGCGGCGCAGCGTCGGGATTCCCTGCTCTGTTTCGTTCACGTGAGATCCGATCTTAGCGGATCGCTCCGGCCAAGGAACCGACGTTTCCGGATTGCGTCAAGAGCGCGCTCCGCCGGCCCGCCGCGTGCTCCGCGCAGGCACGACGCCGAGCGCCGCGATCCGCTCGAGGACGGCGCCGGCAAGGAGCGGGAAGAGGAGCTCGTGGTGCCCCGTGATGTGCAGGCCGCGGCCGCCGCTCGCGGTCGGCCGCGAGACCACGTTCACCCCCGGCCGGTAGTGGCGGAGGAAGTCGAGGTCGATCGTGACGAGCGGGCGCACGGGGTGGCCGAGGTTCCGCGCGAGGTTCAGCGCCTTCACGAACACCTCGGGAAGGACGACCGCCGAGCCGAGGTTCACGTAGACGCCGCTCGCAAGCCCCGCGACCACCTCCGTCAAGCGATGGAAATCGCGCATGCTCGCGGCGCCGATCGCCGCGCCGTCGGCGTTCGGATGCATGTGGATGATGTCGGTGCCGATCGCGACGTGCACCGTCACCGGCACGCCGAGCCGCGCGCCCGCGCCGGTGATGCTCAGGTGCCGGTGCGGGTAGCGGCTCTCCGCGATGTGCCGGCCGATCGCCTCGCCGAGCCCGAGGCCGGCGGTCGCGGCGTCGCGGATCACGCGGTTCAGAATCTCGCCGGTCTCGCGCGCCATGCCGAAGCGGCCGTGGTCGAGCCCGGGGCCGACGTCCTCCGACGTTTGGCCCGCGACCGCGAGCTCGAAGTCGTGGATGATCCCGGCGCCGTTGAGCGCCACCGAGGTGATCACGCCGCGCTCCATCAGGTCGACGATCAGCGGCGAGAGCCCGACCTTGATCGGGTGAGCGCCCATGCCGAGCGCGACGGCGCGCCCCGCGAGCCGCGCGCGGGCGATCGTTTCGGCGGCGAAGCGCAGGTCCGCGCCGGCCAGGATGTTGGGCAGGCGCGCGAGGAACTCCGAGAAGCGGAGCCCCGCCTCGAGCGTTCCTCCGAGCTCCGTCGCGGCGACCTTGCTCTCGCGGCGCGCGAGCGGGTAGGTGCGCGCGCGACGGATGTCGAGCTTCGGGAGCGGCGGCGGGCGGAGCTCCGTCTTCTGCGGCTGCGCGGGCCGGCGCTCGGGCGGAACGGCCGGCGCCGGCGGTGCGGCAGCGCCGCGGCCGCGCTTCCCGCGCGCGCCCGCCCCGCGCTTCGCGCCGTTGCTTTCTGCAGGAGCGCCCGCCGCCATGATCTCGGCCGGCGAGTCGTCGCGCTCGAGAGGGCCGCGTCGTGGGCGTCTCAAACCCGGCCGCCCTTTGCGTAGGTCTCGGGGAAGAGCTGGCGGTCGACGAGGTCGCACAGCACGTGCGCCGCGAGGATGTGCGTCTCCTGCACGCGCGGCGTCTCGCGGGTCGCCGAGACGTTGAGCAGGAAGTCGACCTGGTCGCGCATCGCGCCGCCGTCGCCGCCGGTGAGGCCCACGACGAACAGCCCGACGCGGCCGCACGCCTCGATCGCGCGCAGGACGTTCGGCGAGTTGCCGCTGGTCGAGATCGCGATCGCCACGTCGCCCGCGTTGCCCAGCGCCTCGACCTGCTTCGCGAAGACCAGGTCGAAGCCGTAGTCGTTGCCGATCGAGGTGAGCGCCGAGGTGTCGGTGGTGAGCGCGATCGCCGGCAGCGGGCGGCGCTCGATCATGAAGCGGTTCACGAACTCGGCCGCGATGTGCTGGGCGTCGGCGGCGCTTCCGCCGTTGCCGAAGAGCAGGATCTTGTGCCCGTTCTGGATCGCGTCGGCGATCAGGCGGGCGACGCGCTCGAGGGTCTCGCCGTGCTCGACGACGAACCGCTCCTTCGCCTGGATGGAGGCCGCGAAGCTGCGCCGGATCAGGTCCTGCATCGGCTCGTGCATCGGCGGAATCATACGTTCCTCGCCCCGGGCGCGCCATCCCGCGTTGCCTCGGACGCCGTGGACCCGATAGTGCGTCGGCGGACGGCGGAGGATCGGGCGCGACGCCTCGACGCCCGCCGGAGAAGCGCAGGAGGACGACAATGGCGCGCTACGAAGGTTTCCAGGCTCTGCGTGTGTCGGTCGAGCGTCGGGTCGCCTGGGTGACGATCGACCACCCGCCGATCAACCTCCTCGACATCCCGCTCTTCCTCGACCTCGCGAAGCTCGTGCCACTCCTCGAGGAGGACGAGGAGGTCGGCGCGATCGTCTTCCAGAGCGCCGACCCCGACTTCTTCATCGCGCACGCCGACGTGAACTGGATCTTGACGCTGCCCGAGACGAAGCCGCCGAAGCTCACCGAGATCGGGCCGTTCGTCGCGCTCCTCGAGCGCCTGCGCCGCATGGCGAAGCCCTCGATCGGCGCGCTCGCCGGGATCGCGCGCGGCGGCGGCTCCGAGCTCCTGCTCTCGCTCGACATGCGCTTCGCGGCGCGCGGCAAGACGCGTCTCGGCCAGCCCGAGGTCGCGCTCGGGATCATCCCGGGCGGCGGCGGGACGCAGCGCCTTGCGCGGCTCGTCGGCCGGGCGCGCGCGCTCGAGATCGTGCTTGGCTGCGCCGACCTCGACGCCGACGAGGCGGCGGCGATCGGCTACGTGAACCGCGCGCTCGCCGAGGCCGAGCTCATGCCGTTCGTCCGCGCGCTCGCCGAGCGCATCGCCTCGATGCCGCCCGAGGCCGTGCGTCTCGCGAAGGAAGCGGTCGACCGTGCGCTGCCGTCGCCCGAGCCCGGGCTGCTTGCCGAGGGCGACCGGTTCAACGAGTCGGTGACGCTGCCCGAGGCACGGGCGCGGATGCGCGAGTTCCTCGCGAATGGCGGGCAGACGCGCGAGGTCGAGCTCGCGCTCGGCACGCTGCTCGGCGAGCTCGGTGGCGGCCGGTCGTCGTGAGCTGGGGCCTAGAGACCTTCGCACCGGGCGCAGGCGGTGAGCCCGCAGTTGTCACCCTGCGCGTCGAAGCTCGCGCAGCCGAACTCTTCGGCGAGCTGCTCGCACTGGGCCGGTGTCGCGTTGACGCTGATGAAGCCCGCGCAGTCGTCGCCGCCGCACCCGGCGGGGACGAGCGCGAGGAGCGTGACGAGCGCGACGAGGATGGGAGTTGCGCGGGACGCCGGACGAGCCGTCATGCGCGATCGGTAGACGAGCGCCGTCGCCTTGTCGAGGCATGGGCCTGCGCACGGAGAGCTCGGGGTTGTAGAACCCGAACCGCGGGCCCGAGCGTGCGAAGCGCGCCAGCTCCTCGCTCTCGGCCTCGAGCGCGGCGAAGAACCGCGCCTTCTCCGGTGCGTCCTCGGGGTCTCGCGGAAGCGTCTGGTGAAGAGGTCGCTCGTCACCACGACGGCGTTGCTCCGTACGCTTCGCAGGAGACGCGCTCCGCCGGCGCCGCCGTTCAGGACCCAGGAGCGAAACCGCCCCGGCGGAAGCGGAGGACCGTAGGGCGTGCTCAGGACCCACGATCCCTCCGGCACGTGCTGCGCGATCCACGCCGCCGCTTCCGTGCGGGTGTCGAAGTACATGGAGGCGAGGAAGCGCAAGGTCTGTGCGCCGGGCCACGCGAGAACGACCGCGGCCACGGCTGCCAGACGCGTGGTTGCGCTGTGGGCGAACCGAGCGCGGCCGGCGATCCAGACGCATCCGACTGCCGCCAGCACGCAGAGACCGGGGACGACCGGCAGCGCGTAGCGCGCGAAGAATGGATGCGGCTTCGCCGGGAGGATCTCGATAATCAGCAGAACGGCGAACGTCGCGACCGCGAGCAGGAGCGCACTGCGGCGATCGTCGCGCGCGAGCGTGAGGAGACCCGCGAGCGCGGCGAAGAGCGCGGGTAGGCCGAGCGACGGCAGGAGCGCGGAGCGCAGGTAGAGCAATCCTGCGGTTTCCGTGACGGGAACCGAGATGCCGTCGTGACGTCCGGTCACGGCGTATCGCGCCTGGAACGCGAGGCCGCGGATCGCGGCCGCCGGGTCGAGGACGTAGGCCGGCGTGCTCGCGAGCAGGGTCACGGCAAACCCGACGATCGCGAGGACGAGGAGCCGGCTCGTTCGCGGGGCTCGAGCCCCGGCCGACCCGCTGCCGATCGCGGACGCCTCGCCGCCGTGCCGCGCCTCGCGTGCCGGAAGGGCGAGGGGGAGCAGGACGAGCACGCAGCCCCGAAGGCCGACGTACTTCGCACTCCCTGCGAGCCCCGCCGTCGCTCCCGCGAGCAGTGCGGCGGCCCCCGTGCGACGCCGCTGCAGATGGAGCGTCGCGAGGCAGGTCGCCGCGAGCCACAGCGTCACGGGGGTGTCTTCCTTGACGTAGTTCGCGGCCGCGATCGCGAGCGGGTTGAAGGCCAGCAGCGCTCCCGCGAGCAGGCCGGCGGCGGGGCCGGCGAGCAACCGCGCGCTCAAGTAGACGATGGGGACCGTTGCCGCCGAGAGCGAATCGAGCCAGAGCCGCGCGAGCCAGAGCTGCTGCGGCAAGGTTGTTCTGCGCTTTCCCGTGTGCTCGTCGGCCGCGGGCTCGCTGCGTCCAACGTCGACCACAAGATCGGTGGCGCGCAGGACGACGAAGAGCGAGATCGGCAAGAATCCCGGCTGGATCGCGTCGCGCGGCAATCCTTGACGTTCGATGCGCCGGGCGGCATCGATCTTCCGCCGTTCGTCCGGCTGAAACAGGTACGGGAGCCCGATGAAGCTGCCCCAGACGCGGGCCGCGAGCGCAAGCGCGACGAGGCCAGCGACGAAGAGCCCATGCCGGCTCGGCAGTCGGTGCGCTGCTCGGGAATAGCGTGCGCTCAGCGACGGGATGACCGCCATGCCCCGCGTGCGACGACTCAATGCATGGCTCCAAGAGGCCTTCTCCGCCGAGCGTCGAACGGTGCCATGGCTACTCCTGATCTTTGTGTTGGTCAACGGCGCGGCGCTGATCAATGCCGTCGGCCACGATCCGCGGATCGCGTACGACGCGAAGCACCACCTGCGCTACGTCGAAGTCCTCGCCAGCGGCAGGCTTCCCGCACGCACGGAGACTGCGGCGTTCTACTCTCCGCCGCTCCCGTATCTGGTCCCCGCGCTGGTGCGGCGCGTGACGGGCGCGAGTCTGCTGTCAGTGGGACGCGCCGCGCTGGTCTTCCAGTGGATGCTCTCGGCCGTCCTGACGCTCGCGCTGCTCGCGGCATGTCAGCGGATCCGTCCGGACGACGGCTGGACCAAGCTCATCGCGCTCCTGCTCTGTGGAGGGGCGGCCGTCTACTTTCGCACGTTCGCCATGATCCGCGGCGAGCCCTATCTCGCGACGCTTGCCATCTTGCTCCTCGTCGTGAGCCTCGGCGGCCCGGAGCGTGGTGAGCTCGGCTCGCGACGCGCCTTTGCGATCGCGCTGCTGTGCTCGGCCATCGTGCTCTCGCGGCAGCTCGGGGTGCTTCTACTCGCAGGATGGGCGGCGTTCGCCGCGCTCCGGGTCGTGCAGCGCGTTCCCGGCTGGGGACGCGCGCTGGTGCTCGTCGGCGTCACGGTGCCGCTGAGCGCGGGATGGTTCTATCTTCGACTCGAGTCACGCGAAGGAACGCCGCTGGCCTGGAACCTGCCGCGGTCGAGCTTCTCGCTCGCCAACCAGCCGCTCGAGTTCTACGTCGGCACCGGATCGGGAGCGCTCTTCTCGCAGCCTGGGCGGCCACGTTTCCAGAAGCAGCTTCTTCCGGTGCTGCACGCCGACTGGTGGGGCGATGACTGGCACTACTTCCTCTTCGCCGTGAAGCGCTCCAGCGGCGCGTGCGTCGCCTGGCCCATGCCGCGACGCGCGAACACGATGCCGACCGGCAGGGAGGACTTCGTCGGGAACTACGAGCCGATGCTGCGCTACCTCGGAGTGGTGAACGCGCTCGCCTTGCTCCCGCTGGCTGTTGCGCTGGCCGGGCTTGTGCACGGCGCCCGGGCGTTGCTGTCGGTGCTCATTCGCTCGGACGCGACGGCGCGAACGAGGGGAGATGCCCTCGCGTTCGCAATGGTCGCGTCGACGATCGTCGGCTACCTCTGGTTCGTCATCTCGTATCCTCGCCCTGACGACGGCGACACGGTGAAGGCGACGTACGTGTTCCAGCTCGCCCCGCTCGTCGCGCTGCTGGCGGCGGACGCGACGGGAGCGCTTCGCGCCGCGTCGCCACGCGCGTTCCGAGTGCTGACGGTGGCCTTGCTCGTCGTCGTGGTCGTCGCGTCGCCGACCTGGATTTCGCGCTGGCGCGGGCCGCTCGATTGCACGCTCCCGCGCTACGACGGGTGACGTTCACCGGCCGAGATGGGCCGCCGTTTCCTTGCGACGGCGTCGGCATGGGGCTGACGCGCCGCGGGGCGCGTCGGCCTAACAAAGTCTCTTCACGACACCTGCGTCGCTCGACACCCGAAGCCTTTGCTCGTACCCTTCGTCGTCGTGACGACCAAAGGTTGACAGGTGCATAGTCGCGCGCGCGCGCGGTTGCGATGCCCCTGGTGCTTCTGCTCGACGTCGCCATCCGCCTGATCGGCATCGAGGACCACGATCTCTGGTACGACGAGGCGCTGGAGATCGACCGGGACCGCCTCCCGTGGCCTCGGATCCTGCTTTTCCGCGGCGGCCCCGATCCGCCGCTGTTCCGCCTGGTGATGAGCCCGGTCGCGCGCGCGACGTCGCGGGAGCTTTGGCTCCGCATGCCGTCGCTCGTTTTCTCGACGGCGACGATCTGGATCTTCGCTCGCTGGGTGTCGAGGCTCGGGGATCGGAGGCTCGCTCTCCTGACCGCGCTGCTGCTCGCCGTCTCGCCGGTGCAGGTGTACTACGCCCAGGAGGTCAGCCAGTACGCGCTCGCTCGATCCGTGGGCGGATGTCTCCTCGTTGCCATGCAGCGCGTCGTCGACCGCGGCGGGCGAGCCGACTGGGCGATCGCCGCAGTGGCGTCCATCGCCGCGCTGCTCGGCTACTACGGGCTGCTCTTCCTCGTCGTCGCGATCGACCTCGTGCTCGTGTGGTGCGCGTGGAGGCGACGCGACTGGAAGTTGCCGTTGCTTCTCAACGCCGTCATCGCCACTACCTTCGGGGCGCTGTGGTGGTGGATGCTGGGCGAGCAGGCGGAGCGCTTTACGCGCAAGCTGCTGACCTCGACCGCGAGCGACGACACGGCGTCGTCGTTGCTCGGCGCGCTCGTGCAGAAAATGGAGACGGACGTCGTCCGCTTTGTCTGGATGCCCTGGAGCGACGACGCTTTTCGTGCGTGGCTCCTGATTCCGATTGTCTTGTTTCTCGCAGGGGCCGTCGCGCTGCTGCGGCGTGGCGGTCGCTGGCTGCTGCCGCCGATGATCTTTGTGTTTGTGCTCGCGGGGATGTGGCTCGCGTACTGGCTGCGCCTCTACCCCTTCGGCTTCCGCTACGCGTTCTTCCTGAGCCCGCTGCTCTTCGTCTTGGTTGGCGCAGGACTTCGCACCCTCGATCGCTGGCGCCCGTGTTCGTGGCCGCGGTTGCTCTGGTCGTCGCGAGTCAGCTCGCGTTCCTTCCGAACCTGCGGCTGCTGCCCGGCGCGTGGGTCTCCCCGCCCTACGAGAACCTGGCCCGCGTCCTCGCGTGGGTCGAGCAGCGCAAGCAGCCGGGAGACGCGATGTACGTGTACTACGGTGCGCTCCCGGCGCTCCGGGTCTATCGATCCACCGTCTCGATGCCCGTCGTGCAGGGAGAGATGATCGGGAACCGCGCGCCGCGGGACAAGGCCGCGTCGGTTCGAGCGTCGATGGCCGGTCGAGAGCGATTCTTCTTCGTCCTCTCGCATCCCTGGGGGAACGAGAAGGAAGAGCTCCTGCGCGAGCTCACGTCGGGAGAGGCGCCGCCGTATCGCGTCGTCGAGTCCCTGGAGGAGAGAGGCGCCTACGCCGCGATCCTGGAAGCCACGGCACCCAAGTAGAGGATCGGCGACGACGGCGTCCTCGCCGGCGCGGCGAGGGATGGCTGACGGTCTCGGGTCGTGCGGGTGGTTGCCTCCGCTCGGATCCGCACCGTAGACCTCCGGGCATGCAGCTCGAGGAGTCATGGGGGCCGCCTGCGGCGTGCCCGCGCAGGGTGCGGCGCCGCGGCGCTCGTGCTCGCGGTGGTCGCTGCGGCCGGCTGCAGCGACCGCGGCACCGCCGCGTCGCGGCCGAACGTCCTCTTCGTCCACGCCGACGACCTCGGCTGGGGCGATCTCGGGAGCTACGGCAACGCGGACGCGCGCACGCCGCACCTCGACCGCATGGTGGAGGAGGGAGTCCGGGCAACGGAGTTCTACGTCGCCGCCTCGGTGTGCACGCCGTCGCGCGCCGCGCTCCTCACGGGACGCTACGCGGTGCGCATGCCGCTGGACCCGCGCGGCGTGTTCTTCCCCGACAGCACGGGCGGCCTCGACCCCGCCGAGGTGACGATCGCCGAGCTACGCGACGGCGCTGATCGGCAAGTGGCACCTGGGCCACCTGCCCGAGTACCTGCCCGGGCGGCACGGGTTCGAGGTGTTCTTCGGCCTCCCGTACTCGAACGACATGGACGAGCCCCAGTACCCGGGCGAGCCGGTACCGCCGCGGCCGTGCAGCAGCCTGCTGCCCGACTGCCGCCCCGGCGTGCCGCTGATGCGCGACGGGACGATCGTCGAGATGCCGGCCGTCCAGGAGACGCTCACGCGCCGCTACACGGACGAGGCGATCGCGGTCATGCGGAGCGCGGTCGGCGAGGGGCGGCCGTTTTTTTTATCCTCTACGCGCACCACGCGCCGCACGTGCCGCTCTTCGTGTCGGACGAGTTCTTCGGCACGACGCCCTCGGGCGCTACGGCGACGTCGTCGCCGAGCTCGACGCGAGCGTCGGCGAGCTGCTGCGCGAGATCGCGGCGCTCGGCGTCGACCGCGAGACGCTCGTCGTCTTCACGAGCGACAACGGCCCCTGGCTCCTCTGGGCAACCGACGCACCGCAGCCCCAGGGCGGCCGCGACTCCGGCAGCGCCGGCCCGCTCCGGGAGGGCAAGAGCACCACGTTCGAGGGCGGCATGCGGGTGTCCATGATCGCGCGCTGGCCCGGCCGCATCCCCGCCGGCCGCACGGTCGACGCGCCGGCGACGATGCTCGACTGGCTGCCGACCCTGGCCCGCCTCGCCGGCGCCCCGCTCCCGCCAGGCGTCGAGCTCGACGGCAAGGACATCACGGCGCTCCTCGACGGAACCGGCGCCCGCGACGTCGACGGCCCGTTCCGCTTCCTGTACTGGCGTCAGGACTCAAGCGCCCTGGCCGGCTACCGCGAGGGCCGCTTCAAGCTGAAGCTCGCGGTCGAGGGCGGCAAGTCGCCGTACGCGCGCTACGACCCCCGACCTGCTCTTCGACCTCGCCGCCGACCCTGGCGAGGAGCACGACCTCGCGCCGGCGATGCCGGAGAAGGTGGCGGAGCTGCGGGCGCGGATGGAGGAGATGGCGGCGGGGGTGGAGGTACGGGCGGTCACCGGGGGCTCGGCGTCGGCAGGCGCGGTCGGGCGTTGATGGAAGGCACCGGCGGCGCGGCGGTTGGGCGCTGGGTCGGAGAGCGCCGGAAGGGAGTTGACGCGCCGCGTGACGCCGCGTTGACGCACCGAGCGGCGAGCGGTAATCAACCAGTCCAGGCGGGCGTAATTCAGCGGTAGAATGCCAGCTTCCCAAGCTGGACGTCGCCGGTTCGATCCCGGTCGCCCGCTCTGGTGAGAAAGCCCTGGCACCCCCCCAGGGCTTTCGTCGTCTCGGGGGCCGTTGGGGGCCTCGGGGTGACCACCTGACCGAAGGGGGGCCGCAAGCTCCTCTCTTGCCTGAACGTTCTCTTCGCGCCGATGCGTCGGTCGCACTCTCGGTGGCGTCACGGGCGTTTCTCTCGTTGTCGCTGGACAAACATCGAGCACGCGAGAGTTTTCCCGAAGCGGAGCGGCTCACAGCCATCCTGGTTGAGCGAGGCTACGCCGGTGATGTTCATCAGCGATCACGATTGGGTTTTGGAGCCTGGACCAGATGAGTACTTCCAGCGCAGCACCCAAAAGTTACTGCGGATTCCGACGAAGCCGGACACCCGGTCCGATCGATGGCGAGCACTCGTTCCGACGCAAGCCGAACAGCTGGTCCG
>FWPU01010413.1_pt1 | contig 13844 bp, 14 predicted proteins | sample 2228361 | NCBI WGS metagenome assembly FWPU01 (sample SAMEA103939777, study PRJEB20133) | metagenome | reverse complement strand
AAAAAATTTGAAAAGTACTTGACATATAATTTTTTTTATGATAAATTAAGCAGCTATGTTAAGAAGCCAGAATTATATAGCTACTCAGAATTTTTATTTTTGGTGGTATAACTATTCTGGGTGGCTTATACCTTTTTAACTTCTGGCTTCCCTGAAAGAGAAAAAGGTTAACCGCTCGGAAAATAATAAATTCCGGGCGGTTTTTTTTTGCTCTTAAAAAATTTAATAATCAGGAGAAGTTAATATGATATGTAGCAAAAACTTACCAATGGATTTAGAAACCCCTGTTTCAGCTTTCCTCAAGCTTCAACCTCTTCAACCTATTTTTTTATTAGAAAGTGTTGAAGGAGGTGAATTAATAGGAAGATATTCTTTTATTGGCTTAAAACCACTCTATAAAATTGAAATCCATCCAAATTTTATATCAATCCAAAAAAATAATATTAAAGAAAAAAGAAACTTTATTAATGATCCCTTTAATGAAATAAAAAAATTATCTTTAGAATTACAAGATAAATTCTATTCATTTGATGATGAAGGAATTAATAATTTACCAAGATTAAAAAGTGGGATGGTAGGTTATTGTTCATATGATTTAATAAGATATATAGAAAAGCTTCCTGATTTAACAGGAGAAAATAAATATCCATTAGCTATATTAGTAATACCAGAAGCAATATTGGCTTTTGATCATGTTCAAAAAGATATAAAACTTATAAGTAGCTTACCCGAAGATGATTTTAATGCATTACTAAATGAAATAAAATCGCTTTTTAGAAAACAAATAGAAATTAAAAATAATGGCAAATATACAGAACCTATAGCTAATCATAATGAAAAAAAATTTTACTATATGGTAAACAAAGTAAAAGATTATATATTTAATGGTGATACTTATCAGGTTGTCCTTTCTGTAAAATTTAAAGGAAAAGCCAATATAGCTCCAATTCAAGTTTATAGAGGATTAAGAATGGTTAATCCATCACCTTATATGTACTTTTTAAATTTTGACAATATAAAGATTGTTGGCTCTTCACCCGAAGTATTAGTAAGAGTTGAAAATAATGAAATAATAGAAAGACCAATAGCAGGTACACGTAAAAGAGGTAAAACTAAGGAAGAAGATTTAGAAATGGAAAAAGAATTGTTACTAAGTGATAAAGATAAAGCAGAACATATTATGCTGGTTGATTTAGCAAGAAATGATATAGGTAAAATAGCTATTCCTACAACAGAAAAAACAATTAATTTAATGAATGTAGAAAGATTTTCACATGTTATGCATTTAGTAAGCATGGTAACAGGAAAATTAAAACCAGGATATGATATATTCGATGCATTTAAAGCTACATTCCCTGCTGGAACAGTTACAGGTGCACCTAAAATACGTGCTATGGAAATTATAGAAGAATTAGAAGAAGAAAAAAGAGGACCTTATGCTGGGTCAGTTGGTTATTTTGCGTTTGATAATACAATGGATCAAGCAATAAATATCCGTAGTATATTGTTTCATAATGAAGATTATGTTATTCAAGCAGGTGCAGGCATTTTAGCTGATTCTATTCCTGAAAAAGAATATGAAGAAATCACCAATAAAGCAAAAGCTCTATTTAGTGCATTAGAATTAACTAAAGAATTATAACTAAGGAGATGTTATTATGGCTAAAAAGAGAGTATTACTTATTGATAATTATGATTCATTTACTTACAACCTTTACCAATATTTATGTGAACTTGGCGCTGATACAATAGTAAAAAGAAATGATGAAATTAGATTAGACGAATCTCATACTTTAGATATAAGTCATTTAATAATATCCCCTGGACCTGGAGGACCTGAAGCAGCTGGCGTTTCCGGAGAATTTATCTCTTATTACTATGATAAAATTCCTGTGTTAGGTGTTTGCTTAGGACATCAAGTATTAGCACATATATTCGGTGGTAAAGTAATAAAAGCTAATAAAGTTATGCATGGAAAAACTTCACAAATTTATCATGATGGTAAGACTATCTATTATGGACTTTCTAATCCTTTCTTAGCTACTCGTTATCATTCATTAATCGTATCAGAGGAAGGATTACCGGATATATTTGAAATATCAGCTTACACTTCTGAAGGCGAAATAATGGGTATAAGACATAAAAATTACAAAACTGAAGGTGTTCAATTTCATCCTGAATCAATCTTAACTACTGAAGGAAAAAAGCTTTTATCAAACTTCTTGGAGGAACAATGTTAAAAGCTTTAATAGAAAAATTAATTGAATATAAAAATTTAACTGAAGAAGAATCTTATCAATTAATAAATATGATAATGAATGGTAATTTAACTCAAACTCAAATAGCAAGTATATTAACAGCTTTGAGAATGAAAGGAGAAACAGCAGAGGAAATTAGTGGTTTTACTAAAGGAATGAAAGAACGTTCCATTAAAATAGATAAAAAAGGAGAAAAAATAATTGATGTATGCGGGACAGGAGCAGATAATAGCAATAGCTATAATATATCAACATTAACTGCATTTGTATTAGCTGCAGCAGGTTTCAAAGTAGCTAAACATGGAAACAGAGGAATTTCAAGTAAATGCGGGAGTGCAGATATTATAAAAGCTCTCGGTATAAATATCGAACTTAATCAAGATGATATAAGAAAATCACTTGAAGAAACTAATTTCGTATTTCTCTATGCTCCTGCTTTTCATCCTGCTATGAAAACTGTTGCTCCTATTAGACAAGAATTAGCTATTAAAACTATATTTAATCTACTCGGTCCATTAACTAATCCCGCTGATCCAGATTTTCAATTAATCGGCGTCTTTGATAAGAATAAAGCTAAAAATATAGCTAAATATTTCTCTATGAATAATAAAAAAGCATTTATTATACATAGTATCAATGGATGGGATGAAGCTACTACAATATGTCCATTTATCCTAATTGAAGTTAATGAAAAACAAATAATAGAAAAATATATAGACCCTGAAACAATTGGATTTAAAAAATATAACGAAAATTACCTTAAAGGTGGATCAGTCCGGGAAAATTTAAAAGCAGCTTTAGATGCCTTATCAGGCAAAAATAGTCCTCTAAAAGATACAATAATTCTTAATTCAGCTCTGGCTATATTACTACTTAATAAAGTCAATCATATAAAAGATGGAATTGAATTAGCTAAATATGTTATTGAAAAAAAATTAGCTCTGGATGTTATTAATAAATTAAGAAAATTATTTCCTCTTCAAAATTAGATCAGGAGAAATTATTATTTATGTTTCTTGATAAAATAATTGCTGAAAAAAAGAAAGAAATTAAAACAATCCATAATATATTAAGAAATTATAGTGAATCATCATTAACAAAATATTCATTATTAAATTCTCTATCAAAACCATCTAATGGAAAAATACATATCATAGCTGAAATAAAATGCAATTCACCTTCAAAAGGGATTATCAGAAAAAATATTAATATAGAGCAATTAGCAGTAGCATATAAAGCGGGTGGCGCTTCAGCAATTTCAATAATAACTGATAAAAAATATTTTAATGGCTCATACACCTATATAACAAAAGTAAAAAATATAGTTAAATTACCTATTTTAGCAAAAGATTTTATAATTCATCCTGTTCAATTAGAGCTATTAAAAAAAGCAGGTGCAGATGCTGTATTATTAATTATGAAAATTATGGATGATAATTTATATAGACAATTATACCAGAAAGCTAATGAATTAGATTTAGATGTATTAGTAGAAGTTCATTCAAAAGAAGAAATACAAAGAGCATTAGAATTACCAATAAAAATGATTGGAATAAATAGAAGGAATTTAAGTACCTTATCAGTTGATAAAAGAATAACAAAAAACTTAATTGCATACCTCCCGAATTCATTAATAAAGGTGGCTGAAAGTGGTATTGATAATAGCAATGAAATAATAATGCTAAAGAACATAGGTTATGATGCTTGCTTAATAGGTACATCATTAGTTAAATCTTATAAACCAGAAAAGAAATTGCAAAAATTGTTATTAAAAATGAAATTGGAGATAAATAATGCATATTAATAATAGAGGAGCTAGTTTAGTTAATAAGCCATTTATAAAAATATGTGGTATAACAAATTATGAAGATGCTAAGAAATGTGTCGACCTAAAAGTAAATTTCCTTGGATTTATTTTTGCTGAAAGTCCACGACGGATAACTATAGATAAAGCAAATGAAATAATAAGCAAATTACCGAAGATAATTAAAAAAGTGGCAGTATTTAAAAATAATCCTATTGATTATGTAATTGATATTATTAATAAAGTTAAAATAGATTTAGTTCAATTACATGGTAATGAAGGAATAGGATATATAAATCTTATAGAAAGACCAGTTATTAAAGCATTAGACATAACAGATGAAGATGTAAGCGTAAAAATAAGAAAGTATTTAGGATGTGTACCGCTACTTGATTTACCAAAGGGCTCAGATAAAGAATTTAAAGTTGATATAGCAGCAGAAATATCAAAAAAACAATCCATTATAGTAGCAGGCAAGATAACATTAGATAATGTTAAAGAAGTAATATCGCAAGTAAAGCCAATGGCTATTGATATATGCAGTGGAGTAGAAAAAGAAATAGGGATAAAAGACCATAAATTATTGGAAAAATTAATAAATAAGATATGGAGCTAAAATAATATGTACACAATATATGCTAAAAAAGGTAGATATGGTAAATATGGGGGACAGTATGTACCTGAAACATTAGTTAGTGCATTAAAAGAGCTTGAGCAACAATTTTATTTCTGGAAAAAGAAAGAAAAATTCCAAGATGAATTAAATTATTATTTGCAAAAATATGCAGGTAGACCTACCCCAATATATGAAGCGAATCGTTTAGCTGAATTATATGGTATAAAGAGAATATATTTAAAGCGTGAAGATTTATGTCATACAGGAGCACACAAAATAAATAATTGCATTGGGCAGATTTTATTAGCTATAAAGATGAAAAAAAGTAGGATAGTAGCAGAGACAGGTGCAGGACAACATGGAGTTGCAGTAGCATCTGTATGTGCCAAATTTGGATTAAAATGTGTTATATATATGGGACAAGAAGATTATACAAGGCAAAATAAAAATGTTCAAAGGATGAAAATATTAGGAGCAGAAGTTATACCAGTTCAACCTAAAAGCGCTACATTGAAAGAAGCTATAAATGAAGCTATAAGAGATTGGGTTACAAATATTGATAATACATTTTATTTATTAGGTTCAATAGTGGGACCACATCCATATCCTATGATAGTTAGTTATTTTCAATCCATAATAGGTAAAGAAACAAAAGAACAAATATTACAAGAATTAGGAAAATATCCGGATGCTATAGTAGCATGTGTAGGAGGAGGTTCCAATTCCATAGGTATTTTTTCGGCTTTTTTAAACATTAAAAAAATAGACCTGTATGGTGTAGAAGCAGGCGGTAATGGAAAAGAATTAGGACAGCATGCAGCTACTTTATACTATGGAACTGAAGGTATATTGCATGGTAGCTATACTTATTTACTACAAGATGAAAATGGACAAATTGCGCCTACACATTCTATTTCAGCTGGATTAGATTACCCCGCTGTGGGTCCACTATTAAGTTTTTTGAAAAACAAAAAAAGAATAATAACTGCAACTGTTACTGATGAAGAAGCAAAAACAGCTTTTTATGAATTAAGCAAATATGAAGGAATAATACCAGCGTTAGAACCAGCTCATGCAATCGCATTCTCAAAAAGATTAGCTAAAAAACATTTATACAATACATTACTAATTAATTTATCTGGAAGAGGTGATAAAGATTTAGATATATGCATAGAAAAAACAAAATAAATAATTCAATATTGGATAATGTTAGCAAAGGTAAAAAATATATAGTGCCTTATTTAACATTTGGTTTCCCAACAATAGAAAATTTTAAAACAATATTCTTGAATATAGCAAAACATGCTGAGATAATCGAGATAGGTATGCCATTTTCTGATCCTTTAGCAGATGGAATAATTATACAAACAGCTTCAACAATTGCATTAAAAAATAATGTAACTCTTAATCAACTATTAGATACTTTTATTCAATTAAAGAATGAACATAATTCAAAATTAATATTAATGAGTTACTTGAATCCATGTATAAAATATGGATTAGAGAAAATGTTTAGCAAAATGAAAGAAGCGGGATTTATAGCAGTAGTTTTTCCTGATTTACCTTATAATAAGGATAATTATTTAAAAATAAAAAATAACAACAAAGCTATAGGAATAATTTATTTAGTTTCCACTACAACATTAATTAATAGAGCTCAAGAAATAATGGATTTATCAAATCCTTTTGTTTATGCAGTTACAGTAAAGGGAACAACAGGTGAAAGAAAGCAGCTTCCTGATGAATTACCAGATTGGCTAAAAAAACTAAAAGAACTTAGTAAGACACCTGTTTTTGCTGGATTTGGAATATCTTCCCCTGTTCACATAGAAAAAATTAAAGATTATGCAGACGGATTTATTGTCGGTTCAGCAATAATTAAATTAATTATTAATAATAAATCTAATGAAATAATTGATTTTATTAATAAGATGAAATCAGTTATTTAATAGATATCTAAAAAGGAGGTAAGAAAAATAATGGTGGTAGTTTTAAAGAAAGATGCTTCATTAAAAGAGATTAGCGATTTAATGAAATTTTTAGAATCATCCGGAATAAAGATTCATGTATCGAAAGGTGAGCAGCGGACAATATTTGGGCTAATAGGAGAATTAAATAAAGAAATAGAAGAACAATTAACAAGTTTCCCCGCAGTTGAAAACATAGTAAGAATAACAAAGCCTTATAAATTGGCATCAAAAGAATTTAAATCTGAGCCAACAATAATTAAAGTAAATGGTACATTCATAGGAGGCGGTTCATTTACAATAATAGCAGGTCCATGCGCTGTAGAATCAAAAGAACAAATAATTGAAACAGCATACTTTGTAAAAGAATGTGGCGGTAATATATTAAGAGGTGGTGCTTTTAAACCACGCTCTTCACCATACAGTTTCCAGGGACTTGGTATAGAGGGATTAAAATACTTAGCAGAAGCAAAAGAAAAAACTGATCTACCAGTAATTACTGAAGTTTTATCTCCTGAAGATGCCATTATTGCAGCTGAATATGTTGATATATTACAAATAGGTGCTCGTAATATGCAAAATTTTGCATTATTAAAAACAGTAGGAAACATCGGTAAACCTGTTTTACTTAAAAGAGGAATGGTTTCAACAATAGAAGAATTATTATTAGCAGCTGAATATATTTTAAAAGCTGGAACTGAACAAGTTATTTTATGTGAACGAGGTATAAGAACATTTGAAACAGCATTACGTAATACATTAGATATTTCTGCTGTCCCATTGATTAAGCAACTCTCGCATCTTCCAATTATTATAGATCCATCCCATGCCACCGGTAAAAGAGATCTGGTGCCTCCACTTACTAAAGCCGCACTCGCAGTCGGAGCCGATGGTATCATGGTGGAAATACATAATGAACCTGAAAAAGCTAAATCTGATGGACCACAAAGCTTACATTTCAATACATTTAAATCCTTAATTAAAGAACTTAATGAATTATATACACTTATTAGAAATAATCATGAAAATTATAAAGTTCAATAACATTTACAATAAATTTATGTTCTCTTTTTATTCACAGGTCCACCTTTACTTCGCGCCTGTTGTGTGCTTCAGGCGCGAAGTAACTTCATCAATTATAAAATAAAAATGGATGAATCTAACTTTATTAAAAATATTTCTATTATTGGTTTAGGTCAAATAGGTGGTTCATTAGCTCTATCTTTCAAAAAATATCTTAAAAATGTAAATATTACTGGATGGGATCTAAATACTAATTTACTACATAAAGCTAATATGTTAGATAAAACAGCATCCTCTCTTGAAGATGCCTGCAAAAATACAGATATAATATTCCTGGCTACCCCAATTGATTCTATCTTAAAGCTTATACCAAAAATTATTAACATCAATACTAATGCCTTATTATGCGATGTTGGTAGCACAAAAAAAACTATAGTAAAAAAAGTTAACTCCATTAAGACTAATTTTAGATTCATTAGTACTCATCCCTTAGCTGGAACAGAAAAACACGGAACAGAAGCGTGGAATGATTCATTATTTGAAGGAAAAACTTTTTTTATAACAATAACTAAGAAATCAAACAAAAAAGATATTAAATTAATTAAAAATATTATCAAATCTATAAAAGCTAATCCTGTCATTATTAGCGCTTCCAAACATGATAAAATATTAGCTTATACCAGTCATCTACCCTATCTAATAGCCCTTGCTCTTCAAAATACAGTTAAGGATCTTAACATAAAAAATCAACATATATTTGAGGGACCTTCTTATCAATCAATAACAAGATTAACTAAGTGCTTAGAATCTGTTATGAATCCTATATTAAAATCAAATAAGTTATATATAAGTCAAGCTATAAATGCTTTTATCTCAAATCTCTTAACAAATGATTATTTTAAAACTTAAGTTCTAATGAAAATTTAAACGTTCTTCCTGGATTCGGTACTGTATTAAAAGGTTCAGTATAATAACGATTGGTTAAATTCTCAATTCCAAAATTCATCCTTGCTCCATCAAGTTTGAAAAATTTTAAATCTATTTCTGATAAATTTAATGAACTTCTCAAATTAAATACAGTAAATCCTTCTATTTTTATCTCTTCATACCCTGCTGCTGGTTGTGAAGGAGCTACTACATATGTATCTCCAATAATAGTTCTTGCTGATAATTCAATCCACAAATAGCTTCTCTTAAATCTTAAACCATAAAATAATGAATATGGAAGTATATTAGGAAGAGAAGTTTGCTCAGAAATATTCTTTCCATCTTGCCATGAACCTGAAATAAAAGGATAAAAAACATTCTTTCCATTGCTTATTACACCTTCTCCTTCTGCTTCTATGCCTTGGATTCTACCCTTTTCAATATTTGCCCAATGATAAACAGGAATAGTTCCAATCTTTGAATTCCCATTATATAAAGTAGGTTCCCATGCAAGAAAATTATAAAGTTTATTATGAAAATATGTTATATTCCCATTAAAAGCTTTGCTTTTAATCCTTAATCCCATATCTATTCCATATGAAATCTCAGGCTTAAGATCTGGATTAGGCACAAAATAAGCATATGGAACAGGAGCTCCAAAATAATACCTCTCTGGAAGCCCAGGCATTCTAAAAGCTTTTGCAAATCTCCCAAAAAATTTAATATTTTCATTTAAATTATAAGTAGCTCCAATATTTCCACTTATACTCGATGCTTTTGAATCTTTTTGAGCAGGACCAAAGTAATAAATGGTATCTGTAGATTTGAGAATAAAATGATCAAATCTTAGTGTTGCCTTTAATTCGGCTTTATCCATAACTAATTCGTCCTGAAAAAAAACACCAAAATTAAGAAAATCTCCATCAGGAACAGAAGTATAATTGTCTACCTTTTCCCGAGAAGTACCAAAAAATGTCTTTTGCACTCTCTCATCATGACTTTTATCTTTAAGAAAATTTATCCCATATGTAAATAAATGCTTGCCCCCTGGATATGCATTAATCTGAAGATCAATTCCACTGTTCTTCATAAAATAAATTGTCTTATTCTGTATCGGAAAAGGCATTGCAGGAGGAGTTAGAGTTAATAAAAATTCCCTTTCCCAATTGTTATGATAAATATCTATATTCATTTTCCTAAATGCATTATTCTTAAACTCTCCACTGTAATTTAACCTGAGTCCTTCTCTTCTGTTATAAGGAAAAATAGCATCAAAACCAGGCGCCTTTTCTCTTTGTGCAAATCCAATGTCTTTAGATCTTTTAAAAATATAATCTAAATAAAAATACTGATTATCAGCAATTTTCAAACCTAATTTAAATGCTCCATTATAACTCTCAGCTTGGGAATTAGGAACAATTCCTTTAGAAGATTTATATTCTTTAAATTTATCCCAACCACCTGAAGCTTTAAAAGAAATGATTTTCGTACCTAAATTTAAAGAAAGAGCTAAATTTTTACCATTATTTATGCTTTCAAAACCAGAAAAAAAAGTTCCATTTAAGCTTAATTTTTCACTAAAATCAGGTCTTTTGGTTACTATATTTATTACTCCACCCAGCGCATCAGAACCATAAAACATAGAGCCCGCTCCCCTTACTACTTCAATTCTTTCAACATTCTGTGGGTCTATAAGTCCAAGCTCAGCACCCATTGCCCCTGTAGACATTCTGAATGTATTAAATCTACAACCATCAACAAGCACAAGTATCCTCGTCGATTCAAGCCCTCGTATTATTGGGCGCGGTCTTAAAGGACCTACATCAGATAACTGAACTCCCGGTATATTTAAAAGCACTTCAGTCAACAACCTCGGTTGCATCTTTGATACCTCTTCCTCCGAAAAAGATGAACTCGCTATCGGAGCAAGTTCTACATAATCGTCCCCTCGCCTCGCAGTTACAATTATGCCTTCTGATATAATTGCATTAGCTAATTTTATTACCAATTCCTTCCCTATCTCTAATGGTATATTTAAAATTCTTCTCTCAACAGTCATATGCGGAATCTCAACAATAACCTCATATGATCCTGCCTCTAAATTTAATGAAAACTTCCCTTCTTCATTTGTAAAATAAAAGTTCTTCAAACCTTTCTTTAAATCCTTTACAATAATTTTTGCTCCCGAAAGAGGCTTGCCACCAAGATCCTCAACTACCCCATTCACAGAATATCTCTCCTCAGCAAATAAAAAATTGCAACATAAAAACAAAATTAAAAAATAATAATAAAACTTCATTTTATCCTCCTTTGAAGCTTAAGTTTTATTAATTCTATTATTCCCAAATTTATTGTACAGCAAACTACCCCCAAACTTAACTTTTACTTATTTGACAAACTAAGGAACCTGCTTTCAATTCATCCCATTATATAGACTAATAATTTATTGTATCATCAACTAAACAACCATTTTTAAATTTTATGCTAACTGCTTATAAAAAATTTTATTGGTTTAAAACCATTATTTCAACCCTTCTATTTTTTGCCCTCCCTTCTTCTGTTTCATTGGATGACACAGGTCTTGCTTTTCCATATCCATAAATTTCAAATTCATAATTTTCAAGACCATTTGATTTTAAAAAATCCCGTACCGCTGCTGCCCTCTTTTCTGAAAGCTTTTTATTAAATTCCTCTGTTCCAATTGAGTCAGTATGTCCAGATATAATTATTTTTGAATCCGGATATTTCTTTATTTCATCAGAAATCTTTAAAAGTTCTGCCAGAGCTTCCTCTTTTAAATCAAATTTATTAAAATCAAAGAGCACTGAACTGCTTAAAGAAAATTGTAAAATTGAACCAATAGCACCAACTGCATCAATGTCTGCTCCAGGCCATTTGCTTCCACAATCCTCCTTTAAATCTGTTAAGCGAACATACTGGAAAATTTGCCCTCTCTTGACAAAAGGTTTTATGTCTACTGAAGCCATTCCACCTTTTATTTTCCCTACTTTTATCCAGTTTTTTCCATCTTCCGAAATTTCAAGCTCTGTCGCCTCCACTGCCGGTCCTATCTCAAAAACATAAAGATCATATCCATCAATATCAACTAAAGCATTGTCAACAAACCTTAATGTTATAGTCCCTCCACACCCAAGAGTTAAAAAATTTACATCCTCTTTTTCATTATAATCAGGAATACTAAGGATTTTTTGAGAATCTCTATCTTTCTCGTATACAGGCGCCGGATTTCCTACAACATAAGACACTACTTCATCAGCAAAAGATATATCTCCAAGAGGAAAATATACTGTTCCTCCATGTCCATTTGGGTATTCTCTCCCTTTTTCATCCTTTTGAGCAAAGCTATAAAATGAAAAAATGATTACTATAATAAAGAATATAATTCCTATAAATCTTTGTTTCATCATTTCGCTCTCCTATTTTTTATTTTTTCTTTGATACAAGTATAGTAGTTATATCCTTAATTTCTTCTCCAATGTATGGTCTTTGAACTTTTATCCACAATTTTGAGCTGGAAAGATCCTTCGCTCCATCTAAAATAAAAAATGCTTCATATAAATCATAATCTTCATATTTTTTTGGCTTACCTTTTGTCCCAGATGCCTTTGGCATAGTGTACTCCACTCCTATTTTGATATAAAAATCACAAACATCCTGAAAAGAATCATTTGTTGTATATATTAAAGTTTCTATATTCATTTTGACTTCCTTCGCTGCTTCATTTGCTTCTTTTGTAAGTTCCTCATCTAATTTAGCATTTGGATAAACTTTAAATTCCTGCCCAAATACTACTATAGAAAACATTATTGCTACAAGTAAAATTAACTTTTTCATTTTTCCTCCTTTATAATTTAAAAGCTTGATTATACGCAATTTAAAAAATGTTTTCAAGATTCCAATATCTGAAGTTTCCTAAAAAATTCTAATCATATTAAATTAAATATTGTGTATAACATAATTTTATTCTATTTGTAGGAGCAATTCATGAATTGCCCCTAGCTTGAATAAATAAGAATATGAGAAATATAATTTAATGAAAAGATTTTCTCTATGCTCTCCGCATCTCTGTGGTTAAAATAAACCACAGAGATACATATAGCACATAGGATAAAAGGATTAAAAAATAAGGATAAAGAATAACTGGGCTGTCAAGTACCATGGATGAAAGCTTATGAAATTCCAAATTGATGACTGGTACAGCAAAATCTAGTAATCTGCAACCTATTTATTTAAGAACTAGGCTGCGACTTAATTGATTAATCCGTGCTGTAAACGGTATTGTTAAGGAGAAAAAATTTTTTATACAAAATAGCTATTTTTTCTTGACAATTACTTTCTAATGGTTGACCCAAGCTTCTCTTTATATTTCATACGGACTTGTTTTAGTATCTTGACATCTTCATCATGTCGTGCTTTTCCTGTATTGGTTTTAGATCGTATAAGACTGTCAATATCAATCCAATTGACTTGTATATCTCCATATCTACTGCGGATACGCTTTTTCCATGCGGTATCAAATCTAACATTATTAATTTTGAGTATTACATCAATTCGATTTGGCTCAATTCCTAATTGAAGAATAATATCTTTATCAGCCAAGTCAAGAAAATAAGGACTGCCAAATTCAGCAAGAGCCTGATTAATTTTTTTAATATTATTACTCTTATTATCTATAAAAATATCAAGGTCTTTAGTATAGCGTGGAAATGCATAAAATGAAAAAGCATATCCTCCCACTATAAGATAGTGTACTTTATATTTCTCTAATAAATTTAGAAAATCATAAAAATCTTCATTTACGAGCATTTCTAATAGCCTCTAATTCTTTGCGAAGAGATTCAACAGCTGAAATTCGTTGTTGGGGAGAAAATTTTTGCCAATATTCTATGTCCCATTTTTCACCTTCTTCCCAGGAATGAGCTATATGCACTACAATTTTTTTTAATCTTCTTTTTTTGCTTTCTAAGTTCTTTTTGATAAATGCATTTCTTTTTTTTGCTTTCATATTTAGAATATCCTTCTTATTTAATTCATTAAAAATCTATTTTCTTAATTACAACGATTAACATTTTAGGATATTTTCTTACTTTATTATTATACTAAAATATGCATTTCTTTTCAAGCACCGCTTGTCTACACTTGAACTTCTTGATAAAATGAATTTCTAACATTATAATTATTCATTAACTTAACACCTAGATGATAATTTTCTCCTTAACCCTCCTCTT
>FWPU01008109.1_pt1 | contig 13844 bp, 9 predicted proteins | sample 2228361 | NCBI WGS metagenome assembly FWPU01 (sample SAMEA103939777, study PRJEB20133) | metagenome | reverse complement strand
AGCACGCACATCAGCGTCAACACCAGGATGATTTCCAATAGCGTCAGCGCCCGGCGGCGGAGCCGGCTCTTTCGCCGCAATCGCTGGTTCGGTATCGGCCGACGCATGGGAATCGCCGCATCGAGCGGAAAGGAGGCCGGGAAAGGGCGAGGACGCTTATGGCTCCCGCGGGTCTAGCCGGCCCAACTGGTCACATCATCCTCCGTGCCGTCCACGCCGTCGGGTCCGAAAGACCAGATATCCGGAAAGCCTTCGGGATCGCTCTGCCCCGGGTACATGTATTGGTATTCATTCCCCCAGGGATCGAGGGGCACGAATTGGCTGTCCAAGTAGGGGCCGTCCCATTTGCTGGGATCGGGCAGGTCGGCCGGCGGTTGGATCAGGGCGTCCAGCGATGCCGGGTACTGGTTGGTATCGAGGTAATACCGCTGGATCGGGGCCTTGAAAGCCTTGATTTGGGCACGCGCGGCGTTGATATACGCGCGCCGTTGGATCGGCCCGTAGGCCATCACCGCCATGGACGCGATGATCAGCAGAATCACCAGCACCAACAACACTTCGATCAAGGTCACGCCGCGACGTGAGCGGCGACGGTTCGACCGGTTCGTTCCAGCGTTACCCATGAAAGGAACTCCTCTCTCCCTTGCTAGCGATGCGACTCCCTCCGAGGTTTCCGCGGCGAGAGCGTGCGATCGCGGGCCGTCCGCCGGACCTATCGCAAATGCCGCACGACGGTCCCGCAAAACCTCGTCCTCCCTTAATGTAAACCCCAATCGGGGGAAATTGTCCCGATTGGCGTCGCCCCGGCGATTCCCCATGCGGGAACGGCGGCGAGGACTTCCTGCTGCGACGGCGGGGCGATCCGGATGCGGCGATCAAATCGTGGTGCTCATCTTAAGGACGGGCAGCAGGAGGGCGATGACCACCACCAGAACGATTCCGGCGATGATCAACAGCATGATCGGCTCCAGCAACCGCACGCCCAATTCCAATTGCCGCCACGTCCGCCGTTCCAGGGCGTCGGCGATTTGAATCAGTACGGTTTCCAAGGTATTCGCTTCCTCCGCCACGGAGATCATCTCGATGACCATGGGCGGAAAGAGTTTGCAGGCGGCCAGGGGAGCGGCCAAGGACTGCCCGGCCGAGATGTTCTCCGTCGCCTTTTGCACGGCGTCGCTGAGGACGCGGTTGCCGGTGGCCTGGCCCGCGATCTCCAAGGACCGCAGGATCGGTACGCCGTTTTGCAGCAGGGTGCCCAGGATGCGGCAGAACCGGGCCACGGCGAAGCTGAGGAAGATGTTGCCCGCCACCGGCACACGCAGAACATACCGATCCCATGCCCGCCGGCCGGTCTCGGTCCGGAGCCAGCCGCGGACCGCCCAAACGGTCAGCCCGATCACGAGCAGGATCCACAGTCCCCAGTGCTGGAGGAAATCGCTGGCGGCCAACAACCCTTCGGTGAGGGCGGGCAGTTCATTGCGTTGCCGCAGGCTCTCGAACAGCGTTTGGAAACGCGGGACGAGAAAGACCAGCAAGCCGCTGACGACCAACGTACCGATCAGAAACAGCAGCACGGGATAGGCCATGGCGCCCATCACCCGTTTCCGCAGGTCTTCGCTGGCATCGGTGAAGGCGGCCACGCGGACCAGGGCATCTTCGAGGAAGCCGCCCTCGCCGCCGGCGCGGATCATGCTGACGGCCATCTCGCCGAAGCAGCCGGGGAATCGGGCCACGGCGTCGGCCAAGGACGCCCCGTCCTCCACCCGCCGCGCCACCTCGCCCAAGACCTCCTTCAGCGCCGGGTGCGAAACCTGACCGCGAATCACTTGGATCGCGCGCAGCAGCGGCACGCCGCTCCGCAAGAGGTCGGCTAATTGGCCGTAGGTCACGGCCATCAGTTGGGCGGGCACGCGCCGCCGCCGCAGGGCCGCCGCATCCGTCGCTTCGCCGCGAACCTCCAACGGGAACAGCTCGCGCGCGGAGACGGCCGCCACCGCTTCCCGTTGCGTCGCTGCCGCAACCGTACCGGTGATCTTCTTTCCGCTGGCATCGACGGCGACGTAACTGAACTCCGGCATGAGTGGATACTATTCCTCGGGGCGTAGGGCAACGGACCGGAAAGCGGCCGTCCTCGGATGACGCCGGGCGGCGGTCATGCGGCGATAGCGCGGCAGGATCCCCTCGGGTCTACGTCCGGCGAACGCAATCGCGGGCGTCAGTGTTCTTCGGCCCGGGTCACGCGCTCGATTTCCTCGATTGTAGTTCGGCCGGCGAAGACTTTCCGCCATGCGTCCTGCCGCAGGGTGATCATGCCTTCGGCCACGGCGGCCTGGCGGATGGCCCAACTGCTGGCCCGATCGTGCGACAACTGGCGGATCCGCTCGGTGGTTACGAGAAGCTCGAAGATCCCCACCCGGCCGCGATACCCCACCTGTCGGCACGCCCGGCAGCCCTTCGCCCGGTACAGCGTCACCCCCTTCTCCAATCGGTCCCGCGGGAAATCGCGAGGCAGTTCGGCGGGATCCGGCTCGTACGGCTCCTTGCACTCGGGACACAAGGTTCGCACCAGCCGTTGGGCCATGACGGCCTCCACCGTGCTGGAGACCAGAAACGGCTCCAGACCCATGTCGATCAAACGCGTGTAGGCTCCGGCCGCGTCGTTGGTGTGCAACGTGCTGAACACCAAGTGACCGGTCAACGAGGCCTGGATGGCGTTCTCCGCCGTCTCCAAGTCGCGGATTTCGCCCACCAGGATGACGTCCGGGTCGTGACGCAAGATGCTCCGCAACGAAGCGGCGAACGTCAACCCGATCTTGGGATGGACCTGAATCTGGTTGATGCCTTCCAATTGGTATTCCACCGGGTCTTCGGTCGTGATGATCTTCGTCTGCTCGTCGCGAATCTCCAACAGGGCGCTGTACAGGGTGGTCGTTTTACCGGACCCCGTCGGCCCCGTCACCAAGAGGATCCCGTGCGGGAGCTTGATCAGGTCTTGGAAGACGGCATAGATATCGTCCTCCATGCCGAGCTTGCGGAGGTTGAACTCCATCGCTCCCTTATCGAGCAGACGGAGGACGATGCCCTCGCCGTGGATCATGGGGATGACGGACACGCGGACGTCCACCTCCCGCCCGGCCACGCGAAGCTGGATGCGGCCGTCCTGCGGCAACCGCCGCTCCGCGATGTTCAAGCGTGCCATGATCTTCAGACGGCTGATGATCGCCGCCTGGAAGCGGTTGATTTCCGGCGGAACGGGCTGGGGGTGCAGCACGCCGTCGATGCGGTAACGGATCTTCAAGCCGGAGGGCTGCGACTCGATATGCACGTCGCTCGCCCGCAGGTCGATGGCTTCCAGCAAGATCTCGTTGACCAGACGCACGACGGACGGCTCTTGGGCCAATTGCGAAAGCTCGGAGCCGTCGGCCTCGATGCCGTCGATCAATTCCACCGAGTCCTCGTCATCGCTCTGGGCGATCAGTTCGTCGATGGTCTCGCCGCCCACGCCCAAGTGCGTCTTGATGAGCTTGCTGATCTCCGCCTGGCTGGCCAAGACCGGCGTCACGGTCTTGCCGATGGCGGTGGAAAGCTCGTCCAGCGGATAGAGGTTGAAGGGATCGCTGGTGGCGACGATCAATCGGCCGTTCTCTTGGCGGATGGGAAACAGGTTCTCGCGATAGACGAACTTGAGCGGAAACCCGCTCAGCAATGCCGGATCGATCTTCACGTCGTGCAGATCGACGTAGGGGATGCCCAGCTCTTCCCCAAGCGCCCGCAGGGCCTCCTCCTCCGAAACCAAGCCCAGTCCCACGGCCGCTTGGTCCAATCGCTTCCCTTCGCCCTGGTTGCGCCGTGCCACCTGCAACTGCTGGGCGGTTAAGAGACCTTTTCTGAGCAAGATTTCACCGGCTTCCATGGGCCACCACTTACCAAGGCGCCGCCGCGCCGCATTACCTCGGGTTCGATCTTGGGGCAAACAGGCGAGGCTCAACCCGCCGCTCAGGCTCCCGACCCACCGAACCGCTGCTCCCTTCCCGGGCCTATTCTATTCCATACCCCTAATTATTCGTTGCGCACCCCGGGAAATCCGTGATCGCGCCATTTTTTCGAGAGTTCTTTCCGATCGGGATATCCTTTTCGCCCAATCGAGGGGGGTTGGGGCGTCGCCACTGCCATATTACACCGAATCAAGGACCGTCGGTTTCGAACGGCGACAGGCCTCAGTACCCCTAAGGCAGGAATCTGGGACCGAAAAAGCGGTTCCCGACGTCATATCGCCGGCAACGACGGCCGAGCAACCCGCAGGAGTCCCCTCTTGTCAGGGAAAATAACCCAGCCTGGCGAGCCGCTTGCGGACCATCTGTACGCACTGTTTCACGGACCTGGCGGAGAGATCGGCTCCGCTCGCATTTCAGTTCCGTACTGCGTGGTCGGCTGCTCACCCGCCAAGCTGGGGATCGATCATCGCTCGCAAAGCCAGAGTTTCGGGGCGCGGAAGTCCGCTCACCCGACCTCGGGATCACGCGTTCCGATTGCCGCGCCGTCCGGCGGGCCGATCACCACCGGGGGCCGGGCCCTGACGGCGGGGGAACATATCCTCCGGGGAAAGCTCGAATTTTTCGCCCTTCATCTTGTTCCACTTGGCCTTCTGGTCGTCCGTCAGGACCTTGAGGGCGGCCTCTTCCATCTTCTGCCGCATCTCTTGGAACCGTTCCCGCATGGCACCGGGGTCGCGCGGGCCTTGCCCGTCCTGCGGCCTCATGCCCTGCATCACTTCACGACCGACGTCACGCAGCTTTTGGACCTGCTCCTCGCTCAGGCCGAGTTCTTTCTGGACTTCGGGATCCATCAGGGCCTGAACGCCGGCCACTTGCAAGCGGATTTCCTTCAGCCGGGCGACTTGATGCGGCAGCAGGGCGTCCTCGATCTTCTTTTGGGCTTCCTGCTGCAATTCCCGCAGCTTCTCGAAGTTGGCCTGGCGATCACCGCCCTGGCCCTGACTGAACAACTCGCGCATCTTCTCGCGGTTGGCAGTGACGACCTTCTCGATCTCGGTCTTCTGGTCGTCGGTCAGCTCGATCTCCTTTTGGACCTTCTCGATTTGCAGGAGCTGGCTCCAGCCCATGCCGCCGCCGCCCATCATGCCGAACGCGCCCGGTCCGCGACCGCCAGGGCCTCCCGGGGGCTGAGCCAACGCCGCTCCCGCCGTCAGGCCGACCGTCAACAGCACCGCCAAAGCCAAATTCGTGACCCTCATCGACATACCTCCGACTCTCAACCAACCTCCGAACGAAGAACCACTCATGCGTCGCGGAGGACGTGCAAGGCTAACCGCCGCGATCGCGGAGACGCACCCAGCTTCTCCAAGGCAATTAACGCCCCGCCGAACGAAAAGTTCCGCAACGGCCCAAATCGGTACGCAACGATGCCGAAATAGTCGGGCGCCCGCGCTTAGGCATGGATCTACCGCAGAAAGCCCCCTCAATTTTGTAAAACCGCCCCCCCCGAACCACAGCCCCTGCTATGGTTGTTAATTACTATGGATAGAGCGTTTCGATCCGGCGCGGAACGGGGCAAGGCAACGAGAGCAGCCGGAATCGAAACGCGGCGAGGCACGCCATCGCTCCGGCCGAAATCGCGGCCGGCCGGAGTAGGGAGTTTCGCGGGGAGAAATCGGGCAATGCTTTTTTCGCGACCAGCGGCTTGGACGGATGAAATGCTTACGGTGATCTACCGCGTGTTTTGTGCAACGTTGGTAGCGGCCGTGCTCGGAACGGCGTGGTACGGGTCGCCGGTCCAGGCTCAGCCGCCTTGGATGGGCGGGGGCTTCGGCGGTCCGCCCGGCGGGTTCGGCGGCCCTCCCATGGACGGCGGCTTTCGAGGTGATTTCCGCGGCCGGGATTCGCGCGGTTCCGAGTCTTCGGCCGAGGAACGCGCCGAACGCTACGTCGGGTTCATGAGCCGGCTCGACGAGAATCAAGACGGCATCGTTTCCAAGGAGGAAATCCAAAACTCCCGATTCGCCCAGTATATCATTCCGCGACTGAGCGAAAGGACGGGCAAGGACGTGTCTAACGGTTTCCGCATCTCCGAAGTCCGCGAGGGGCTCATTAAGTACTATCGCGACCAAGAGCAGGGAGGCTCGGGGCAATCGTCTTCGCCGGGACAGTCGTCGTCCGGGAGTGCGAACAATAGCAGTCCGCCGCCGGAGGTCAAGATCTTGAAACTCGGCCCGGCGGGGACCGTCCCCGGCTTCGGCGTCTCGGGTTCTCCCGCGGCACTCCGGCCGCAAGGCTTCGGGGTCCCCGCCGCCGCGGCGACTTCGACCTCGGGTTCGCAGCCGGCTTCCCAAGCGGCTTCCTCCCCGGAACGCCGGGAAGAGCGACGGGAAGAGCCTTCGCCTCCTCCGCCACCGATCGACGAGCGGATCGCCCGTTTCGCCGACGGCCTGATGCAGCGCTACGACGAAAACAAGAACGGCGTGCTGGAGAAGGAGGAATGGTCCAAGATGCGCGGCGATTGGGCGCCCGGGGACCAGGACGGCGACGGCAACATTTCGAAGGAGGAGCTTTCCCGCCGCTTGGCGGAAATGAACGGAGGGCAGCAATCCCGCGGCGGAGAGACCCGACCGGAGGCGTCAAGCTCGGCGAGCGCCTCCCCGGTCTCGACGAAAAAATACCGTTTCTCTTCGCCCCACGACCGCCTGCCCGACGGTCTTCCCTCGTGGTTCCGCGAGCGCGACAAGGACCGCGACGGTCAAGTGCTGATGGCGGAGTTCGCCGATCGCTGGACGGAGGCGACGTACCGGGAGTTCGCCAAGTACGACCTGAACGGCGACGGCGTGATTACGCCCGAGGAATGCCTCAAGGCGAAGTGACGGCGGCTCGCGGACTCGCGTCCCCGCGCTCGGCGTCGCACGTCTTCGTCGGGCGTCGGCTTCCCCCGCCGCCCAGGGCAATCCGGCGTTGTTTTTCCGCGAACTCCCGGGAGCGGAAGCCGTCGGCGCGAGCCTGCGGCGGAGGTTCGCTCGGCCTGCATCGTCCCTGCATCGTCGGGGCTCAACCGGGGCAATCCGCCGGCTCCGGGAGGTAGCGGCAGCTCCATGTTTCCGGCGCGGCGTCGCAGCGCGTGAGGCGAACGACGCCGTGCCACCTCTGCCCGCTGACGGAAAGCTCCAGGAAACCTTCGCCCCGCCGGAGGATGCGGTACTCGCCGCGGTCCCAGCGGGCGACCGTTCCGCGGTTGTTGGAGATCGGCCCCTCGTATTCCAGATAGACACGGCGGTGATCGGGGAGTTTTTCGGCGAGGATTTCGCCCGGTTCATCGGGCGGCCGAGCCATGGCCCAGGCGGACAGCAACCCGGCCGTCTCCAACAGCAGGTCCCAATGCAATCCGCGAGGGGCGTCGTGTTCTAAGATTACGTACCGCGGCAAGGCCGGTTTCTCTCGTGTCTTCGCCTCGCGGCTGTGCCGCGGGGCGGTCATCCTGCCGGTTTGAGGATCGTCGTCTTGCGGACGGCGGTGATGGGTTCCGGCAAAGCGTCGGCCGACAACTCGGCCAGGATCTCGACCTCGCCGGACGCAAGCGTGGTGAGCGCCAGGTCGTAATCGCGACTTTCGCCCGGGGGTAATTCCGTCAGCGGCGAAAAGCGTACCCTTCCGGCGGCGAGCGATTCCGCCGCGGTAGGTCCGGAGGTCCCCTCGGGGCTCCATTGCAGCTCGGCCGGTAATCGGACGGACAGCAGCAGGTTGCGCGCCGCCTGGTTCCCCTCGTTGGCGACGCGCAAGGTCACGACTTTGCTCTTGCCCAGCGCGATGGGTTCATAGCGATCGATGATGCGCAGGGAGAGCTTCGGGGCGGTGGGGCGTTCGCGAATGGTGGCGGCACCGGGGGCCGCCGGCTGCACGGGCACGCAGGTGCTCGATTGGGCCAGGGTCCCGGCCGTGCCCGTCAACTTCGCCCGGCAACAGGCGTTGGCGGCGCTGGCCACGGCCTTCAACTCCACTTGCCGCCGAACCGTCTGGCCGGGGGCGAGTTCCGCCAGCGACCAGACGATCGATTCGCCCTCCACCTGTTGCCCGGCGCTCGCCCGAACCGGCTCGAAGGCGACGTCGAAATCGCAGATCAACCGGACTTGGGAGAGGGCGGTCGTGCCGCGGTGCGTGACCTCCATGGTGAAGACGCCCAATCCGCCCAACTCCAGGCGAGAGGGGCCGGTAATGCGCAGTTCCACGGGCGACGCGGCGGATGGCGTCTGCGAACCGGCGCCGCCGGTCGAAGCGTCCGCCCCCATGCCCGCGGCAGGCGCGCCGCCGGGGAGGGAGCCGCCCGTTCCCGCGCCGAACGGCGGTTGCGGCAGCCCGGGCGAGCCGTCCCCCGATGTGCTGCCCGTCCCTGTGCCTGCGGTCGGGGGCGCGGTCGGCGGCGGCGTGATCGTCGTTCCGGTTCCGGTCGGGGCGGGCGGTAAGGCGGTGCCGGGCGATCCGGCAGGCGGCGTTGGTGTCGGCGGTGCGGCCGGACCCGTGCCGCCGGGCGGCGTGGTCGAGGGCGGCGTCCCACCGTAGGGCGAGCTTGGCGCCGGCGTCACGCTACCGGAACCGGTCCCCGGCGCGGGGCTGGAAAGGCCGCTACCGCCGGGTGCCGTCGCCCCTCCTCCCGGCGTCGTTGCCGTACCCGCCGCCGAGGCTTGGAGGCAGGCCTGCTGCGACGCCGCAATCCCGCCCGGTCCCGTGACTTGAACCGTGTGGCACCATCGGCCGGGCTGGACGACGCGGAAGGTGACCCCGATCGACTTCGTTTCGCCGGGGAGAATGGCGCCGGGGAAATCCCTCTCCACGGCGCCTTGGCCGACGCTGTGCCGCAGCCCGGCATCGAACGTGTCGCGGACCGATAGTCCGCTCACCGCCGCCTGACCGCGATCCGGCCCGCGGATTTGGATCGTGACTTGCGGTGCCCCCACGGTGACGGCGGCACAATGGCGGGCCGTGACCCCGCCCGACCCTTGAGCCGCCGCGCAGATCGAGTAACTCCCCGCCGCGGCGATATCCACGCCCAGGTCGAAGTACCGCGTTTCGCCGCCGTTGAGGCGGCCTACCTGCCACGAGACCGTATTCCCGGACACACTCGGCGCCGGATTGCCGGAGCGATAGGTCACTCCCGGCGGCAAGGCGACGTTCACGCTTACGGCGTCGGCCGGCAGACTGCCCGAGTTGTTCGCCTCGATCCGGAACGATAGAGCGCCGGGCGCGGCCGTGTTCGGTCCGGATACGCGGACGTTGAGCTGCGCGCCGGACCAGGTCACGATCGCGGTGCCGCTGCCGACCGTCAACTGGCGTCCGGAGGCCCCCGGGGCGTCACCGGGCCGAATGATCTGCACGGCGATGCGAGTGACCCCCGTGGAGGGCTGGATCTGATAGATTTCCGCCACGGCTTGGCCCGCTGAATCCACGGCGACTTCGGTCGTGCCGGAATTGTCGGGAGAAAACGCCGCGGCCGCTCCGTCCAGAATCTCATACCGGACCTTCCAGCCCGAACAGGGGCTGCCGTCCCGCTGCCGCGTGACCGTGGTCACCAGTTTGTGGCGCGAGCCGGCCGGGACGATCGCCGGAGCGGGCAACGTCCACTGGGCGTCCACCCAATGGATGGTCGCCGTCTGAATGCGTCGATCCCAGCCGTACACGCAAGGCACGTACACGTTGATCAGGGACGTGCCCTCCACGGCGCTGGTGACGCTGACCCAGGCCTGGCCGGGGCGGATCAGAACGTCGTCGGTGGGCGTCACCGTTCCCCGGGTCAAGCGCAGATAATTGCGCGTGGTGCTGGTGATGACGAAGCGGTCGGTGACCTTCCGCGGCCGGGTGAAATCGCCCACCAAATAGTCCATGATGCCGGCGCGATTGAAATCGACGAAGTAGCCCACCCCCGTCTCCGCCAACGTCCATTCTACCCGTTTGTTGGTGACCATGTACTGGTCTTGGCCGCGGACCCCGGCCACCAGAATCACCTCGGTTCCCACCGAGGCGGCGGTTTCGATGGGTGTGAGGGAAAACTCGCTGCAATCGCCGGGACCGATGCGGGCAGGGACCTCTACATACGGCCCGGCCGGTTCCCCGCTCTGCGGTACGAGAATCCGCTGCCCGGACGGATCGATGTTGCTGGGCGGCAGCGTGCAACCCGATGCCAAAACCCACAACGCCGCCAGAGCGCAAAGCGACCGACCCGGATCCATGCGATGGGCCCGGCGGCGAAGGGCGTGTTGTGTCGGTCGGGTCATACGATCAATGGCGTCCGTCCTCTGGAAGAGGGTCGTGCTCCCAGCGCAGCGCGGTCGGCCGTGCCACGCTCACCGGCCGGCCCCGATTCGGAAGCCGCTCGAAGCACGCGGCAGCCCGCTGCCGGTCCACCGCGCTCCCCCTCTCTAAGGCTTCCATCGTATCCCTGCGGTGGATTATTTGAGTTGCGTCGCAACCAAACGCCATAAACGGAACGACAGTCAGCCGAGCTTGCAGCATGATAAGCTGTTGCCGGTTTTTTCCAAAGACCGATTTGGGGGGATTGGTGCGATTAGGCAAGGCATCCGTTGCCACCTCCCGCCGCCTCCCTTCGATGTCCGCCACCGCCGCCTCGCTGCGAGGCAACGGCGTACGCCGGCAGCGCATTGTGAGGCGTACCGAAACATCGCCGACTGCCGCCGGCGGGGCGTCTTTCGCGGCTCGTGCCGATTGCAATTCGCTCTCGCCGAGGACACAATGTCGCTTGAATGAGGGGATCATCGGCCGGACAGGGACCGTCCGCCGAAGGCAAAAACGCACTCTTGCTTGGGAGGGAATGTCATGGACTCGCGCCATCCGTTGCCGACGGGAAAGATCTTGACGCATTGTTGCCCTTGCGGGCACGACCACGGTTCATCGCATGTCGCCGAGGGGTTTGACCGGCGGGTGTTTTTGGGCGGCATGAGCGGCGCGGCGCTGGGCATCGCGGCGCTCGGCGGCCTGAGCTGGGCGAGCGGAGCACAGTCCGCCGAGTTGCCTGCCGCCCCGCCCCGCAAAGCACTGCGCGTGAAACCCGTCCTCCTGTATCAGGTGTACAAAAAAGCCCCGCAAACCAGTTGGCGACCCTGGGGCGGCGTCCAGACCGAGGACGACGCCCAAGCCGAGACCGCGCGGATCAACGGCGAGTTGCAGGCCTTGCAGTCCCAAGCCGACTTTCCCCTGGAAATCGCCCCTCTGACCGCCACACGCAACGCCGGCGAATTGGCCGCCATGCCCGACGTGCAGCAGGCAGACGTCCTCTTGGTCTATGCCTGCGACGGCGACCTCAATCAGATCGCGGCCCTGAAGAAAGACACCGTCTTCTTCCTCCGGCACAAATCGGGGCCGGTCTACCTGTACTACGAGATCATCAGCCCGCGGTTCCTCCGCCAACACACCGATGAGCTGAAGGTGCCGGGCATGGACAACGACGACGTGGTCGTGGACGACTACGACGAAGTCCTGTGGCGGCTGCGGGCGTTGTGCGGCCTGAAGAATACCCGCAACGCGCGGATTATCGCCGTGGGAGGGTCCGGAGGTTGGGCCCAACCCAGCCAAGTCATCACCGATCTGGTGAAGAAGGTTTGGGGCTTGGAAATCCTGGAGGTCACGTATCCGGATCTCAAGAAGATGATCGAGGACGCCCGAGCCGACGCCGCCGCCGTCGCCTTGGCCGAAAAACGCACCGAAGAGTACCTCCGCGATCCCAACGTCAGGATGGAAACGGATCGTGCCTTCCTCCGCAACGCATTCCTCCTGGAGCACGTCTTCCGCAAGATCATGCAGCAGGCCGATTGCCGGATGATCACGGTCATGCACTGCATGGGCACCATCATGCCGGTGGCCGAAACGACGGCCTGCATGCCCTTGAGCACCCTTAACGATGACGGCTACCTGGCCTTCTGCGAATCCGACTTCGTGGTGATCCCCTCGGGCATCCTGATGGCCTCGATCTCGGGCAAGCCGCCGTTCCTCAATGACCCCACCTATCCGCATCACGGAATCATCACGCTGGCGCACTGCACGGCTCCGCGCAAGATGAACGGCCGGGACCCCGAGCCGGTCCGCGTGATGACGCACTTCGAGTCCGACTACGGGGCCGCACCCAAGGTCGAGATGAGCAACGGTACGGTCGTGACGAACATCCTGCCCGACTTCCAATCGCGGCGTTGGGTCGGCCTGCTGGGCGAGATCGTGGCGCATCCGCTGCTGCCCATCTGCCGCTCGCAGATCGATATCGCCTTCCAGTGCGATAGCAAGCTGCTCGCGGACCGGATGCCGGGCTTCCATTGGATGACCGTTTACGGCGACTACCTGAAAGAGGCGGCTTACGCGGCCAAACGCGTGGGAATCCGGCTCGAAATCCTGGGTTGAACAGCGACGCAAGAGCGAGGGCGGCGGAGCCGTACGGAACCCCGTTTCCGATCCATGCACCATGCCAAGACGCGGCGCATCTCAGCACGGACCGCAACTGCCGCCCTCGCGTTTTTTTCCCCCCGCCGAGACGGCCACGCGCGAGGGCGTGGTCGCCGTGGGCGGAGACCTTCGCCCCGAGATCCTGCTCGATGCCTATGCCCACGGCATCTTCCCCTGGCCGATCGACGCCACATCGCCCATCGTCTGGGCCTCGCCCGAACCGCGCGGCGTATTCGAACTCGACCGCATCCACATCCCTCGGCGCTTGTTGCGACTGTTGCGGCAAGGCCGATTCCAAGTCACCTGCGATCGCGACTTTCCCGCGGTGATTCGCGGCTGCGCTTCGGCCGGTGATCGTGCGGCCGGGACCTGGATCACCCCGGCCATGGTCCGGGCATACACCCGGCTCCACCGACTGGGCTTCGCCCATAGCGTGGAGGTCTGGGACGCCGCGCAGTTGGTGGGCGGCGTGTACGGCGTGGCGCTGGCCGGCTTGTTCGCCGCCGAGTCGATGTTCTACACCCGCTCCCATGCCTCCAAGGTCGGCCTGCTGCACTTGCTGTATCACTTGCAAGCCCGCGGCTACCGCCTGGTCGATATCCAGATGGTGACGCCCGTGACGCACGCCCTGGGCGCCTCCGAGATATCACGCTCGGAGTACCTGCGAAGACTGGCCGTGGCATTGCACTGTCCCGCCGAGTTCGGCACGGAATTGGATCTGGCTTCAGCCCCGTGGCGCCGCGCGTAGTGGCTCGTCGACGATGCTCGGTTAAAAGGAAGCGGCGGCGGTCGCTTTTCCCTTGCCAGCCCAGGTGTTAGAATCGCGGGTGGGGTGGATTGTCGCCTAATGTGCCCGGTCGGCGAGGGCCCGGCGCATGTCGGCCAGGAACAGCCCGGCTGCTCGGCCCAATTTGCCGGTGGGAACGATCGGCGGCGAGGATGGCGGGCCGATCCTCGGACGCGTCGCGAGGACGGGGCCGGTCGGGACCCTTGCCCGCGACGATACCGCCCTCCCCGGCCATGTTGTGCGCGCCTGTAGCTCAGGGGATAGAGCGGCGGTTTCCTAAACCGTAGGTCGCAGGTTCGAATCCTGCCAGGCGTACCTTTCCGGCATTCGCGGCAATTCTGGAATTGCCGTCGGGTGGTCCCATTTACTCTTGCCGATGGCTTGGGCTTTTCGCCACGATGTCACAGCTTCTCCCGTTAACTACCGCCCACAGCTCCCTGCACGAGCGCCGAAAAGTCATTTTTTGACGGGCAGCCATGGGCATGGTGGGCAGTACTAAGACCCCAACGGACCCGCCGGGGGACCAGAGGACCAGATTCTGGCCGAGGAAGAAGTTGACGGGGGCACGGCGGACCTGGTTCAATGGACCTTGACGGACCACCTGAACACGGTAC
>FWPU01006008.1_pt1 | contig 13844 bp, 9 predicted proteins | sample 2228361 | NCBI WGS metagenome assembly FWPU01 (sample SAMEA103939777, study PRJEB20133) | metagenome | reverse complement strand
ATTCTGGATGCGCTGCATACTGCGCGCGCGCAACTGGAAGCCGCGCGCGGCCTGCAGGTGGTCGCTAAGCAGGGGATTGAGCTGACGATCGACTGGAACGCCGAGAAGCTGCTGATGGAGGCGGCAATCGGCGAGATCATGCAGCAGATTCTGGCCGAGGCGGGCGATCAGGTGAAGAAGAACGTCAGCCGCCTCGGCCTACGGGGGAGCTGGGAGATTTGGGATCGCGAAGCGGAAACTTGGGCGCAGCGCTACGGCTACGATCTGATCCAGCAGATCAGCGATTCGACGCGTAAGCAGATCAGCAACGCGATCGCGCGCTGGATCGCCTCCGACAAAGCGTTTCCCGATCTGGTGGAGCAGATTCGCAAAATCTGCCCCGCCAATCCGTTCCCCAACCTGCGCGACCGCGCGCAGGTGATCGCTGCTACCGAGGTCACGCGCGTCTATGCGGACGCGCGCATCGCTGGTTTCAAGGCGATCGGGCTGACGCGCATGCGCTGGCGCACCGCGCGCGATGAATTGGTCTGCCCGATCTGCGCGCCGTTGGGATTGGCCGATGACGGCAAGGGTGTAGTAGGCAGCATCGCGGGGGGATTCATCCATCCCGAATCGGGGGCCGCGATCGAGAAGCCGCCGGCGCACGTCGCTTGTCGCTGCTGGATCGTCGTGGATAATGACGAACTAACTGAGCTGCTGAATCAACAGACACCGCAGGAGATCGCGCTCGCGCCGGAGCCGGAGCCGGAGCCGGTCCCCGCCGCGTTCGTTGAGGGCGCGGGCGAGAAGCCAGCTATTTTGTGGAAACCGGTATTGAAACCGGACGAGATCGCAGCGTGGTTGGGGCCGCATGAGCAGCCCATTCAACTGTATGTTCCGGCGAGCGATACCAACGAGGTGTCGGAGATACTGGCCTACGGGACGCTGCCTAACATGGACCTGGGGGCGGACTTTGGCGAGACGATCCATTGCGTCGCGCGCGATCTGATCGATCAACAGTTGGAGACTGTACAAGGATTACATCCGAGCGCTAATTATGGCGTTCCGGTGGTATTTAAAGCGAATTATCCGCTGTACGTCTCGTATGATCCGGAACTGCCGATCGTCGATAAGATCAAGGGGATCGTTGGGGTTTATTTTAACGAGAAACCGTCCTCTTTTTCACCTGTTTCCAGTATTTTAAAGTCGCACGGTTATGATAGTATCGTCGTATTGGACGCTGACACCAATCGTTTCATGGAAGCGTATCTATTTGATACGTATTCGGTCGCGGCCACAACTGATTCAGTACTAGATTTTCAAAAAATAGCCGAACAGATAGAGCCGCCCCCCCTGCAACCTGAGCTGCCCGCAGCGCAGCCCGCGCCGCCTGCGGTGCAGCCTGCGCCGCCGCCCCCGCCGCTCTATCCTGAGCTTGCCGCCGGCAGCGAGGCACGCGGGTGGGATCTCGATCACGACTGGCTAAAGACGCTTGACTTGCACGCGCCCGATTCGCCTTGGGGGACGATCGAGAAGGGCCGCGTCGCCTACGGCGGCGTGATCTTTGACGAGCAGGGCCGCGTATTGCTGCGCAAGCCGACCGGCAATTTCGGCGGCTACGTCTGGACGTGGCCCAAGGGCGGCCAGGAAGAGAACGACCATCCGCTCGATACTCTAGTCCGCGAGGTCTCTGAGGAGACCGGCTACGTCGGGCGCGTCGTGGGGTTTGTGCCGGGCAAATTCGGCAGCGGCCTGAGCACGACCTATTTCTCGATCATGCGCGTCGATCATCATGATCCGAAACTGATGGATTGGGAGACTGAGGAAACGCGTTGGGCGACGCTTGAGGAAGCCAAACAACTGATCGCGCAGACGACCAATCAGGCGGGCCGGCAGCGCGATCTGCTGATTTTAGAGAAAGCGTTCGAGGAGTTCGGACGTCTTCAGGATCCCGCGTATCGCACGCAGATGAAACAGACGCTGGATAAACTGCGAGCATCGCCTGTCGCGTGGATTCCTACGACGCCTGTTCCGACGCAATTCCCCTTTGCCTTCAATCAGATGCGCGTGCGGCGTGATGTGCGCCTCGACGGCATGCACGAGAAGATCGTCTACGAGGATCCAGACGGCAATCTCTGGCTGTTTAAGCCGCAGGCCGAGTGGCGCGCGCAGATCGATCGTACGACGTATGAGCTGGCGCGTGCATTGGGGTTGCCGAATTGCGACACTTATGTCGTGACGATCGACGGTCGCGCTGGCTCGATCCAGAAGATGTTTGGCGGCGTCGTCGGCAATCTGCGTTCGATCCGCGATCTGACGGACGATCAGATCGCGCAGGCGCAGCGCGAGATGGTATTCGACTGGCTGATCGGCAATCACGACGGCCATCCAGGCAACCTGCTGGTCTTGAAAGATGGGACGATCGTCGGCATCGATAAGGGTCAGGCGTTCAAGTTCTACGAGGTCGATCGTTTAGATTACTCGTATAACCCGAATCCTGAGCCGTCCTGGTATAACGAGCAATTGCGACGGTTCGCCGAGGGCGAGGATGTGCGGTTCCTCGCGCCGGACCATCCGATCATCGCGCATTTCCTACGCGCGGTGGAGACGCTCGACGAGGAGGAATTCAAGCGCATCCTGCGGCCTTACGCCGAGAAAGCGCTGCAGGCGAAGGGGATGCCGGGGAAGCGGACGGCGCTGCCTTACGATGACATCGACCGTTTCCTGGAGGCGGCGCTCAAACGGAAGCGATCGATCAGCGAGGCTTTCCGCGCGCAATACGAGGAAGCGCTGCGCAAACGGAAAGCGATCCTGGGGATCGGCGAGGAGATCACGCCGATTGACGAGAAATTTATCACTGAGGTGATCGCTTCCGGCTGGCAGGGCAAAGCGCTGATGTTCGGCGGCGAAGATGTTGAGGATATGTACGCACTGGTTTACAAGATCGATGACGACGGCACAATGATGGAGTTGAAACTGCGACCGGCGGCGCACGATAAACTGGCGCGCGCGCTGGGATTGACGACGACGGCCGGATCGCCGTCGCCCGCCGCATCGTCGTCAACGAGCGATCCGTACTGGTACGACGTTAAAAAGGTGTGGAAGAGCTATAATTATCATCTCGATCCTCAATCAAAGGGATATGACGATAAAATCCCGCAGCATACGTTCGATAACATCAAGAATCTCTATCAGAAGTTGCAGACGGATTCATCTCCGCTTGCGCAGTATTATCTGTCCGTGATCGAGCCGCTCTGGCAGGAGGTCGTCGCCACCAATAATCAGCCGCCTAAAAAGCTGGTGGGTACGATCGTGCAGAGACACAATGGCCCGACCATGCCGGCTACGCCGGCTCCATCGCCTACGCCGACGCAGACAGTTCCTGGCTCGCAGATCGCGCGCGACCGTTATACTGAGTATCAATTACGCAACGAGCGAGGACGTATTCGCCTGGAACAGGGACAGCGCGATCGCCGGGGGGAGATGTGGGAATTGCGGTTGCGCAACGGCGTCACCGCGCGCTATGTGCCCGTCGATGACAGCTCCAATTGGGGCGTATGGAGCGCGCAGGGCAAACTACGACTGATCGTGGATGGCGATCCGACGCCGCAGAAGATCCGCGGCGCGCTCGATGCCCTGCGCGACCTGAACATCGAGACGCGCCTGGCGACCCGCGAGGATATGGAGTATCTCTATCTGATCAAAGTAACAAACGCGGTTAGCGGACTCAATCAGTTGACCATCGATCCCAATCTGCCGGTCGCGCGGAGGACGCGCATCCTCTTAGACTGGTGGACGGCGCGGCTGGGCAAGGATCCGCGCACATTGCCGACGTATGATCCGCTGCCGCGCTTCCCGTCGATCGCGCCGATCCTGCAAAAATCCGGCGTGAAGACGGGGACATTTGGGCGTCCGCGCTGGCAGCGATTTGACATAACGGAAGCTGAATTGGAAGCGGAGCTGGGAGACGTCTGGCTCGCGCACGGCGTGAATAGTCTCTACGGCGGCGGTCCGAGTTACGACAAACTCAAACTGTTCCTGGAGTCGAACGGCGATCTGATCTCGACCGAAGAGAAGTTCCGGCTGGGGATTCCCTTGAGCGACACAAGTCCGGAACGTGACCAGGAAACGGGCGGCGCGGATTACGCGTTTCTGCGTGTGTTCGATCGCAGTAACCGCGAGGGCGATCCCTACAATCTGTTTTTTGATAAACGATTGCTGTTGGATCCTGATGTAATCTCATATAGCGACGATTATTTCGGAAACGTACACCCGTCACATATAGAATCACATCGTATTCGCGATCTCGCGAAACTACGACGGATCGCTACTGAATACAGTTATCATCGCAATGAGACGATCGTTAAGCATTCTATCTCGCTGTTAGATTATCTGATTAGTATTCGTGTACAAGATCAAGATGAGAAAAAGCGCGTAATCGCGTTACTCAAACAGTACGGCATCACAAAGCTGGGTGGAAAGCCGCTCAGCAGAGCCGTATGGGTGAAATATGCGCCCGGATAATAGACGAAGATGACCACAGTTCGCGAGATCATCGATCATCCGCCCTTTCTGGTCGCCGTCTCCTCGAATCTCGGCGTCGAAGAGTTCGCGTTCTTGCTTGCCGGCGAGGATCATCCTGCGGTCGATGGCCGGATTGACGAGAACGCGCGCGTCTTCGCGTTTTGGTGGGCTGGCGACGGCGGTCATATGCATGTGCATCTTTATCGTCGCATCGAAGAAGACGACGGATTTGCGATCATTCATGGATATGACCAAGCGTTCGTTGTCAGCACGCCGCCGCTCGCGCCTCACTGGCGCATCCTCGATGAATACATGCAGACCGAGGAATACCGGCGTCTCAGGGATTCTGGTAAGCTAGATCATATCTTTCGCGCCAATCTTATCGATGCGATCCCTCCCGAAGAGCCGCCGCGCAAACCCTATCAGATCATGCTGGAGGCGGCGTTGCGTGAGGGTAGCCCTAAGGGCATCTATCTCGATACGATCGGCGCGTGGGCGTTCAACGATGACGAGCTTGCGCATTATCGCCTGACGACCGGCGATTACGAACCGCTCGGCCATGTGCTCGCGCGTTTCACGCCGCGCGAGGTCATCGATTGGTGGCTGGACAAAAAGGATTACACGTTCCGTTCTCTACAGATTCAGCCGATCCTGGCGCGCAGCGCTATGGAGGCGGCCTGGATCGCGGCGTTGCGCTCGGCGCTGCGCGACGGCCAGCGCTGAATCTATTGCGTTGAGAACGAAAACGTGGTATATTGACATAAAGCCGAGGGCCGCATGCCGCTCAAGGTGACGATCCACAACGATCTGAAGCCGTCTAAGATTAACGCCATCTTGCGCGAGGAGCGCAAGCGCGCGCTGCTGGACGCCGCGCGCTACGTCCGCTCCGCCGCCGCGCGCTATCCTCAGCAGAATCCCAAGACAACCTATCGACGCACCGGCACGCTGGGGCGCAGCATCGCCGTCGGCGAGGTGCAGGGCACGACCACCCTGCGCGTTGAGGTCGGCACCAATCTTCACTACGCCCCCTATGTCGAATACGGCACCGGCGTCTATGGCCCCAAAGGCCAGCCGATCCGTCCCCGCCGCGCGAAGGCGCTGGCCTGGCGGGCAACCGGCGGCGCGCTGCAGCGCGCCGGTCTCTCCGGCAGCCTGCTGATCGCCGCCGGCCTGAAACTGCGCAAAGGCAAGCCGCGCCGCAGCCCCAAGCACGACATCTATCTCATCTTCGCGCGCGCGGTGCGCGGCTTCCCCGGCTGGCATTTCATGGAGAAAGCGTTCAGCGCGGCGGATACGCAGGAGTATTTCAAGCGCCGCTTAGCGCTGATGTTCGAGCGCATCCAGGCGCGCTTGGAGGGGGGCGGCTGAGATGCCGTACAGCGGCGAGAACGACCCGACGCTGCCTCCGGCTGTCCGTCGCAGACTGACGCGCCGGCAGCGGCGCGTGTGGGTGACCGTCTTCAACGAGACGATCGCCGAGAATTCCGATGATGAGGCGCGCGCCTTCCGCGCCGCCTGGTCAGCCGCCCGCCGCGCGGCGAAGGAGCGTGAGGAGATGACAGATTACACGCAATCGAAAGCGAAGAAGACTGAGGACGGCGTCGAGTTCGGCCCGGAGGCGTATCTGTATGTGCCCGACCCCGACAAGCCGTCCACCTGGAAGCTGCGCATCGAGGAGGAGCCGGGCCGGATCACGGTCGCGCAGCTCGGTCGCGCGGCGGCTGCGCTGGGGCCGGGCTTTCGCGGCCAGCGCGTCGATCTGGAGCCGGAGGAACGGCGCGTGGCCGCGCGCAAGCTCATCGGCCTCTACCGTGATCAGGATGTCGCCGACGAGGACATCCCGGAGTACTTGTTCGAGATCGCGGAGATGCGCAAGCCGGCCGCCAAGAGTCTGGACCTGAACGAGCTGGTGGAGCAGGTGCGCCGGCGCTTCGAGGAAGAGTTCTGCCCGCCCGGCGGCAACGGCGGTAAGCGAAGCGGCGGCGCTGTCGACAATAGCCTGACCGTCCTCTGGCCGGAACACGTCTACGAGGATCACCTGATCGTCTTCGCCGCCGATACCGACACCTACTGGAAGGTGCCGTACACGCTGACGACGCATCCGATCCTGGACGATCCCCAGGCGGAAGAGGCGATCGACGCGATCGTCTTCGCGCCGCGCTCCGAGTGGATCCGCGTGACGCCGACCTATGTTGAGCTAAAAGCGTTCGACCAAGCGGATGGCCGCGTGCGCTGGTTTGCCGTCTCGTCGGGCGGCTTCGAGGATCGCGATGGCGAGATCGTCTCCACCGCTTTCCTGGAGGACGCCGTCAAGGCGGCTGACGCCGACGGCGAGCGCGGGACGCTGGACATCTGGCACATCCCCGGCTCGGACATCGGCAGCTGCGATTATCAGGCGGTCGTCTCCGGTTTTCTCGTCGAATCCGGACTGTTCGACGAGACGCCGGCTGGTCGGCGCGCGGCGGAGCGTCTCAAGCAGGCCGGCGATCGCTATGGCGTGAGCATTCAGTTCGTCTATTCGGAGCGGTCTCCCGACGGCGTATATCTGCCGCCGGGCCGGATCGTGCGCCGTTCCATCCTGCCGCGCGAGGCCGCGGCGTTCCCGTGGAGCGCCGTAGCGCTCCGCCAGTGGGGGGAGTCAGTCAAGATGCTGATCGACGAACGTAAGAAACAAGAGCTGGAAGCCTTGGTCGGCGCGGAAGAGGCCGCGCGCATCCTGGCGTCATTGGATGAAAGCGCGGAGCGTCTCAAACAGGCCGGCGTGCGTTTCAAGGAGCTGCAGGCGCGCGCGCCGCAGAAGCCTGCAGCGGAGACAACCGCGCCGCGCGCGGCGGAGGCGTTCGATCTGGAGTTGAGCGATGACGCCCTCGGCGCGCTGGCTGATCAAGTAGCCGAGAAACTGGACGCGCGCGCGAAGACGCTTTACGCCGACGCGCTCGCCCCCGTCGTCCACGATCTGCAGGAGCTGCGGGCGGTCGTGGACAGCGTGGCCGCAGCCGTCGCCGAGGTGGCGCGCGCGGAGGCCGAGCGGATCGCCGAGAAGGCGGCCGGCCTCAGCCGCGCGCAGGTGCGCCTGGTCCGCCGACCGACGGTGAGCAATCCGCCGATCGAGGACAAGGCCGGCGACGCGACGCCAGGGGGTCCGTCCTACGCCGAGCTGGGCGCGCGTCTATTCCGTTCATAACTAAACACGAATGCGAGGTGCATGATGGCGCTGCAAATCGATCTAGACCTGCTGATGAATGCGGCCAAGCAGGTCGGGGCGCTGTCCGGTCGTAACCGGTTTGCTCCTGGGGTGGCCGCCAAAGAGGCCGACCTGACGTTGACGCCGATGGCTTCGCTGTACGGCACATCGGGTCTGTTCAATATCTGCGGCTCGAACGATCTGCTCAGCCTGACAATCGAGGACGAGCCGTTCCTGGAGTGGCTGGGCTGGAAGGCCAACAACGAGGTCAACCAGTTCGTCAAACTCATCACCTATGTCGGCCCCGCGGGGACCGCCGACGGCAATCCGACCAGCGGCGCGAAGGCGGCCTGCGCCGACGCTGATAAGGTGGAGTTCGGCAAGTGCGAGATCCTGCTCTGCGATAAGGGCCGCATCAAGCGCGCGGGACCGGTGCGCGATCTGACCGAGAATAACCGCCGTCTCTGCGACCAGCAGCCGCTGTATACCAAAGACGGCGCGCTGATCGAAGATGAGCTGATGTGGTCGGCCACGATCGCGGGGATCGGCATCAAGCAGGACCTGAAGCGGCTACTGATCACCGGCAATCCGGCCAGCACTGGCCAATTCGCGGGCCTGGAGTCGCTCGTTAACACTGGCTACAAGGACATCCACACTGGCGTGCGCTGCACGGCGATGGATTCGCTCGTCATGGACTGGGGCAGCCAGCCCATGAGCTACAAGCCGAACGGCGTTCACACGTTCATCGACTATCTCATCGCCTACATTCGGCGTATTCGCCAGCGCGCGCTATGGGCTAACCTGGGCGGCATCGCGGTGGGCGACCAAGTGATCGTGCTGCCGACCTTCTTGGCGAGCTGTCTGCTGGACGCCTTCACCTGCTGGAGCGTGTGTCCAGGACAGCAATACCACGAGGCCAACCTGAACACGTTCGAGGCGCGCACGTTCCGCAGCAGCCTGAACGGCGGCGTCTTCGGCATGGGGCAGATTTTCGTCGACGGCGTACCAGTGCCGCTCATCACCTACGACTGGATGGATATCGGACAGGCCGCGCCGTATTTCACCGGCGACATCTACGTCCTGACGCGGCGCATCGGCAATATCCCGGTCATGTGGGGCCAGTACATCGACATGACGCAGCCCTCGGCGCGTTTCAACGAGGAAGCCGGCTACGCGCATTACAAGGCGACCGACGGCGGTAAGTTCCTGGTCTACTGGAAGACGGACAACGAATGTACGCAGCTAACCGTCGTCATGCGCCCCAATGTTTACTTGTCTGCCCCCTGGGCGCAGGCGCGCTTCCAGAACGTCGGCTGCTTGACGCCGATCGATCCGCTGAGCGCCGACCCGACCGGCAGTTACTACGCCGAGCAGTATCTGTCAGTGGCGACGGCCCCCACGAGCTACTTGACGTCGAATTGCGGATAATCGACCAGTGAAAGCCGGGCGGCCTACAGCCGCCCGGCTGCAGGGGGGATCGGGATGGAGTACGTGACGATCGCGGACGCGCGCGCGCAGTATGGCGATCTGCTCGCTGACCGGACAGATGACGCGCTGCAACGGCTTCTCGATCGCTTCGCCGCGATCATGGAAGACGGTCTGGGCCACACCTTCGGGCGCGCCCTGATCGCGCGCTCCACCGATCCCACGCACACCGTAGAGATTGCCGCCGATCGCCTGACCATCGGCGGCGACGCTTATCCATTCGACGACTATCCCACCCTGTATGCGCTGTCGGCGGCGGCCAATGGGGCCGGCCAGGCGTATGCGCTCGATCTGCTGCCGCAGATCTCGTCGGATACGCCATCCACCTCATTGGTCGCCGTCCCCGCGCGCGCCTGCGGCGGCGGCTACGCGGCGCGCCAGGCGCTGGATGTCGCACATCTGTTCCATCGCGCGGCGGCGCGCGCCACGTCGACGATCTTCTTGCCGTTGCCGATCCAGACGGTCAGCCAAGTCGTCGAGAACGGGGCCATCCTGGACAGCAGCGCGTACTGGGCGACGCCGGGCGATCTGACGCTGATCCGCAAAGCGTGCGCCTGCGCGCAGATGTCCGGCTGCTCGCACGATTACGGTCGCTGGCGTGGAGATACGGTCACCGTGCTCTACACGCCGCGCCACTGGCGCAATCCGCCGGCGATCTGCGCGTCAGCGATCCTGGAGGCGCTGGGCGCGTCGCTGGGGCTGGGCGCGCTGGAGAGCGAGAGCTTCGGCCCTCATTCCTATCGGCGCAAGCTGCCGGACCCGGTAGCATGGCAACATGCTCTGAGCGACGCCGGGCTGCGACCCTACGCGGCGAGGTTGGTCATTGGCCGCTGAACGCACCGTCTGCCTGATCCCCGCTCCTCACCCGACCGCGACGGGAGGCGTGATGGAGCATCTGCGCGCGCTGACGAAGTATCTGCCGCGCTGCGGCTGGACGTTCACGCGCGACGCTGATCGCGCGCAGCTCGTGCACGTGCACGCGGCGGAGGCGTTCGACGGTCGAATCGATGTGTATACCAATCACGGCATCCATCCGATCGATGCGCCGCTGGAGCCGTGGCAGCGCGCGCAGAATCAGCGCATTTTCATGCATCTCAAGCGCGCCGCGCGCATCGTCGCCGTCAGTCGGTGGACAGCTCAGCGGTGGCTGCCGCTGGTGGGCGCGGCGCCCTATACGGTGATCCCCAACGGCGTGGAGGTTGAGCGCTGGCGCGCGCTGCCGCGCGGCGTCTGGCGCGCGCGGTTGGGGATCGGCGAGGATACGCCGCTGGCGGTCTGGCCCAAGACGGGCGTCACGCGCGTGCTCGACCCGACGCCGGCGCTGGAGCTGGCGCTGCGGTTCCCGCACGTGCTATTTGTCCTGCTCGCGCCGCGCGCCGCGTTGCCGCTGCTGCCCAGCAACGTGCGCGCGGTGGGGCCGCAGTCGGCGCATCTGATGGAGGCGCTGCTGGGCGACTGCGACATCTATTTGGCGACGACGTGCGAGAATCATTCGATCGGCGTCCTGGAGGCGATGGCCGCCGGCAAGGCGATCGTCGGCTACGCGTGGGGCGGCACCGCGGAGACGCTGGACGACGGTGTCGATGGCTTGCTGGCTAAACCGGGCGATCTGGATGATCTGGCCGCTAAGTTCAGGGAGGTATTGGAAGACCGTGACCGAATGGCCGCGCTGGGCGCGGCGGCATCACAGAAGGCCGCCGAACGCTATCGTTGGGAACAAGTCGTGGAGCGGCTGGCAGAAGTTTACGCGCTGGCTGAGGAAGATCAACGCGCGGCGACCGCGCCGGGACGGCCACGCATAACGGTTGTCATTCCGGTTTACAACAAAGCGCAATACGTCGAAGAAGCGATCCGCTCGGTCATCGCGCAGCGCGGCGCGCCGCGCTACGAGATCATCGCCGTCGATGACGGCTCCACCGATGAGAGTCCGGCGATCCTGGATCGGCTGGCGCGCGAGATCTTCGATCTACGCGTGATCCATCAGCCTAACCGCGGCGTAGCCGCGGCGCGCAACGCTGGCATTCGAGCCGGACGCGGCGAATACATCTGCTGTCTGGACGCCGACGACATGATCGCGCCCGATTTTTTAGCGCGCTGCGCGGCGGCGCTGGACGCTGACCCGCTGCTGGGGATCGCGTATACGGATATGCAGGTCTTCGGCGTGCGCGCGACGGGCGAGCCGTGGCAGACGATCGTGACCTGCGACGAATACGACTTCGAGCGTCTCAAACGCGGTAATTTCATCCCATGCTGCAATCTGTTTCGCCGCCGCGCTTGGGAGAGCGCGGGGGGCTACCGCGACATCAACCCGTCGTGGGAGGATTACGAGCTGTGGTTGCATATGGGGAAGCTGGGCTGGTATGGCCGCCGCGTGCCCGGCGCGCTGTTCCGCTATCGTAAGCTCGTGAATCAGGGCCGCGACTATCAGAGCCACGGCCTGGAGTGGAAACTGCGCGCGACGATCAACCGACTGCATCGCGATCTGTATCCGCCGCTGGTCTCCGTCGTGATCCCCTGCTACGGCCAAGCGCGTTTCCTGCGCGAGGCGATCGCCTCGGCGCTAGGCCAGACGTTCGTCGATCTGGAGGTCATTGTCGTTGATGACGGCAATCCGGAAGAGGAAGCGGCGGCCATCCGCGCGTTGGTCGACGAGTTGCAGAGCGCCGGCGAGGAGGTGCGCCTGATCCGCCACCGCGAGAATCGCAAACTGGCGGCGGCGCGCAACAGCGGGATCGCGGCGGCGCGCGGGACCTGGATCGCGCCGCTGGACGCCGACGATGTGATCGAGCCGGAGTTCGTCGAGGAATGTCTGCGCGCGACGGAGATGAATCCTCAGCGCTTCGCGTACACCGACAGCCTGCTCTGGTATCCTGACGAGCCGGAGCGCAACCAACTGCTGGCCGCGGAAGAATACGATTTCGATCAACTGCTGCGGCGCGTGACGTTCCCCTGCACGATCCTCTATCCGCGCGCGGCCTGGGAGAAGGTCGGCGGCTACAAGGCGCTGATGTCGCTGGCTGGCGGCTGGGAGGATTGGGAATTCGCGATCGCGCTGGGGGAGATCGGCGTCTGCGGCGTACATGTGCCGCGCGCGCTGTTTCGCTACCGACAGCACTCGCGCGAGCAGATGCGCTACCGCGCCGAGCGCGTGAAAGAGCGATTACGCGAGACGCTGCGGCGGCTGCACGCCGCCACCTACCGGGGGGAGCGTATGCCAGGATGCTGTGGAGGAAATTATCCGCCGCCCGCGGCGCGCGCGGCGCTCAACGCGCCGACGGGCGATCAACTGATGGTGCGCTACGTGGGGGACGCCTTCGGCGCGCGCTCGTGGGGGACGCCGTCGGGGCGCGTCTGGCGTTTCAGCGCGTCGCAGCCGCTGCAGGTCGTGCCGCGCGAGGACGCGCTGTTTTTAGCGTCGCTGCCGGAATTCCAGATCATTGAGCCGGCGCGGGAGGGCATCGCATGATCAGGCCGCATCCGCTGGCCGAGACGCAGTGGCTGTCCGAACAGGGCTGTCGGGAATTAGCCGAGCTGTGGGAGCGTTCGCCGTCCAAGCAGGAGGCGGAATTGATCGTCGGCGAGCTGGTCGCGCGCTTGGGGCCGGGCAATTACGACAGCATCGTCGATTTGGGGTGCGGCAACGGCCGCCTGATCGACAACCTGCCCGCCTTTCGCAGCTATCGCGGCTACGACATCTCGCCCCATCTGATCGCCCTGGCGGTCCGCCAGTACCGCGTTAACCGCCGCTGCCGCTTCGCCGTGCATAACCTGTTCGACCCGCCGCCCCATCGCCGCGCGGTTGACGTTGTGCTCTGCGTCCATGTCGCGCGACACTATCCGGAGCCGCTGGCCGTCCTGCGCCGCGCGCTGGAATGGCCGGCGCGTCACTATGTGTTGAGCGCGCTGCATGGGCCGCGGCGCGAGGAGTTGCTCAACGGCGTCGTGCTCGCGACGACTGAACTCGATTCGTTTATTAATGAAAGCGGAATGGAGTTGTTGGAGAGCGTCGAACAACGGGAACTTGGCTCCGCTTGGTCGGTGCGCTATTTTAGCCTGCGCGCGCCGGAGGGAAGATGGCGCGCGCTAGAAGAGGAGACGCCATGACCAGTCCGATCCCTGGCGTGATCCCCGTCGTCGTCATCGTCGCCCTGATCGCGGCCCTGCGCGCGGCGGCCGGGGAGCTGGCCGGCGTCGAGGCGATGTGGGCGGAGATCGTCGTCATCCTGCTGGATACGGCCGTCAAGCTCGCCGAGTATCTGCTGCGTCAGAGCCGGCGCGCGTACTATCTGCAGATGGAGCGCCCGGTCTCGCCCTGGCGCTTCGTGCTATGGGGAAATTAGATGATCACGCGCGCGATCATGCCGATCCTGATGGTCAAAAACGAGGAATACGTCATCCGCGCCGTCCTGAACGCCGCGCTGGAGGCGTCCGGCTGCGAGATCGTGACCGTGGCCATCCGTCGCCTCGACCTCGACAACCCGTCGCGCCGCACGCTGCTCGACGACCTTGACGTGGGCCGCTACTTTATCTTGCCCAACACCGCCACGATGTAGAGGAGGTAGGCGCCCATCATGTAGAGATGGCCGTGGGCGAAGTGTGAGATGTCCAGGATGCCGAAGATGAGGGTCAGACCCAGGGCCACCATGACGTACTGGCTTCCGAGCTGTATGCC
>FWPU01010412.1_pt1 | contig 13848 bp, 8 predicted proteins | sample 2228361 | NCBI WGS metagenome assembly FWPU01 (sample SAMEA103939777, study PRJEB20133) | metagenome | reverse complement strand
AACTATTAATAAAATATTTAAAATTTGTTTATTAATAAAGTAAATAAAAACCAAAAATACACTCCAGCCAATACCTACCAGAAAAGTAAAGGAATTTAGATTTACAAAAATAAAGGAAGAAAAAAATAAAATTGATATACATAAAAAAAAATATAAATCATCCCATTGATTTTTTAATAATCGATTTAAAAAAAAACTCCCTGTAAGCATAGTTCCGAGATATCCCGCTAATCCAATAAATATTATAGAAAAAAAAGAAAAATTCCCATGGAGTAAAGTCTTACCAGATTCATCTGTAGATATATGGAAATGAATCTGATCCATTTGAAAAACCATTGCCATCATACTATGCCATAACTCATGAATAAATACTGCTAAATGTTTGAATAGTATAAGGATTTGAGTTTCCCAAAAAACAAAGCTAAAAAAAAATGTAAGTACAAAAATAAGATAATACATATTATATTTTCGTATGTTTAGTGAAAAATTTCAAGATATATATTTTCAAGAAAATGCTCTGGAAGAGTCAAAATATGTTTTTATCGACGGGAATCAATTGATACAGAGATTTCAAAAACAAAAAAATCTCTCTATATGTGAATTAGGTTTTGGAACAGGATTAAATTTTTTATTAACTTTTAAAGCATTCATTGAATATCAACAAAACGGATTTTTATATTATCATTCTATAGAAAAATATCCTTTGAATATTTTTGAAATACAAAAAGCCCTGAAACCTTTTAAAGAATTTGAATCAGAAAAAGAACATTTACTGAAAATATTAAAAAAAATTTATTATCCTTCTATTGGAATTCAGAGTTTTTATGTCCACCCAAGAATACGATTAACTATCTATTTTGATGATGTTCTGGTCTCTCTAAAAAAAATAGATTATTGCTCTTTTGATGTATGGTATCTTGATGGCTTTGCCCCTTCGAAAAATCCTGAAATGTGGCAACAAGAAGTTTTCCTGGAAATGGCAAGACTTTCTCATTCGGAAACTAGCTTTGCAACTTATACCTCAGCAGGATGGGTCAGAAGAAATTTAGAAAAAGCGGGCTTTATTGTTCAAAAAATCAAAGGATTTGGGAGAAAAAAACATATGCTTATCGGAAGATTTTCTGGTAATTCTATTTCTTTAAAAAATTCATCTTCATCCATTGTCATCATAGGCGGAGGAATTGCGGGAATTACTACTTCACTTGCCCTATTAAAAAGAGGATATACAGTGCATCTTTTCGAAAAGAATCCTGATCTTGCCACAGAATCCTCTGCTGTTCCTTCTGTTATTGTTATGCCTCATTTACATTTAGAAAGAACACCTATCAGTGATTTATCGTTAAAAAGTTTTAATTTTTCATCAATTTATTATGATTTTATACAAAAATTATTCCCTGATCATCCTTTTTTATTTAAAGGAATTTATAAATTTGATAAAGTTACTTCAAAACTGGAAAAAGCAAAACAAATCTATTGTATTCAAAATAGTTGTATTCGAAAATGGAAAAACGGATTTTTTATTAAAGGCTATTTTATTGATAATCAAATTTTAATTCATTTATTAAAACAATTGTTATTCTCTTACGAAAATTTTCATTTTTATCCTAACACTAATATCATTGAATTCAATATCGTTGAAAATTCTATTCAAATCCTTGAATCTAGCGGAAGAATTTATAATGCAGATTATATTGTTTTTTGCAATTCTCATTCTTTAAAAGATTTTTTTCCCTATATTGAAATTCAAAAGGTACGCGGACAACTTCTGGAAATTCCTAAATCTTTTCTAAATATTTCTTTAAAAAGAACTTTGATTTCTGAAATTGCAATTGTACCTTTTGAAAAAAGAATAACTATAGGTTCCTCTTTTGAACCTTACCTGCAAAATTATTATAGAACAAATATATCGGATCAATATATATTAAATAAAATTCATAAAAATTTTTATAAAATTTTTGAATTGATTGCTATTCGTAATGAGAATCAGTTTGAATTTCAGCTTCCTTCAGAAGCCTTTATTGGTTTTCGTAGTCAATCCATTGATTATCTTCCAAATATTGGATTTGCCATTGATGAAAAATATAAAAATTACTTATCAAATCTTCCTCATACAAGAAAATTTCAATATTATGAAATACCCATATTTTTTTTACAAAATGTTTTCATACATAGTCAGCTGGGATCAAAAGGATATACATTAGCACCTCTGGGAGCAGAAATCATAGCAAACTTTATCGATAAGAATCCCATTCCACTTGAAAGAGATTTGATTTATCAACTTTCACCAGCTCGCTTTTTGTTTAAACAATGGAAACAAAATAAAAAAATTTTTAATTCAAATTATTTTTAGATTGTCGAACTTAAATTTTTCTTTTGAATAGAATTAGCAAATAAAAAAGATTTACTTGAATTATCAAAAGGAGAAAATAGTATGTCAAGGATGGAAACTCCCTACATATCAGATAAGATTCTTGGGAAAAATAATCATTTTCCTATTAAAGATGAAAAGGGACTTGCCGATTTCCAGAAACTACCTGATAAAACAGGTATAAGAATTCAGGAAGTAGGCATAACTCGATTTAGAATTCCTGTTCTTTTTATTCATACAGAAATGCCTGATAGTCCTATAATGAATCATGATACAATTGCTATAATGACAGTAAATCTTAGAGATGGTAAAACAGGAATTAATATGAGTCGATTATGTGCCATTTTACAGGAAGAAACACTCGAATCTCCTTTCAATCATTCTTTATTAAAAAGAATTTTAAAAAGATATCAAAGTGAAATGAAAGATGTAGAATGGGAAAAAGACTTTGAATTTGCAAGATTGGAATTATCATTTTCCTATCCTGTAAAACAAAAATCATTAAAAAGTGATAATTGGGGCTGGCAGTATTATGATTCACAAATTGAAAGCTATATTTATCAAAATGAATTTAAAATTTTTTATACATTGAACTATGAATATTCCTCTACCTGTCCTTGCAGTTTGTCATTAGCTCATCAATACGAATATGAATATGCACAGGGCTTAACCACAGAAGGGATCGGAATAGCAACAGCTCATGCTCAAAGGTCAAAAGCAAAAATCACAGTAGAAATCTCTGAAAAAGAAATTTTCTTTTTACCTGAACTTATTCAACTTATAAGAAAAGCCATTCCTACTGAAACCCAGAGTCTAGTTAAAAGAATTGACGAACAGGCTTTTGCTATCCTGAATGGACAATATCCTATGTTTGTGGAACATGTTGCGCGAAATTTACATAATATGCTGGATCAGAATTCAAGAATTATTGACTGGAAAGCAGAAATTGAACATTATGAATCCCTTCACAGTCATAATGCTTATGCGAAGATTTATAAAGGAATTGAGGGTGGCTTAAAATAATGCCCGACTCTATTTTCTTGGAAAAATTTATGAATCGCGAAAAGAAAATAAATTTTACAAATATTCAAAATTTTATTCTATTGAAGAAATTTTAGAATGGCTTGAGCAATTCAATTTTAATAATTTTAAAATTTATAAAACTTTATTTTCTGAACCCAAAGATTTGAAAAAAATTGATACGATTCAGGATGGATATGGTGAAGGTAGTTTCGTTTCTATATTTGCCAGAAAATAAAAAATTACAGAATTTTAATTTTTTAATATATAGAATTCTTTTCCTATTGTTCGCATAATGCGAGTATATATTTTTGATGTATTTCGATTTTCTGGATAATCAGTTGTATAATGTAAACCTCTGCTCTCTTTTCTCTGTAAGGCAGACAAAATAATAATTTTAGCAACAAGAGTAATATTTCTTAACTCCAGGATTTTATTCTGTATATTGGTTCTATTATAAAAATCCATCACTTCATCATATAATAAATTGATTCTTCGCAAAGCTCTTTCCAGACGAAGATTTGATCGAACTATCCCTACATAATCCCACATAATTTGTTTAATTTCATCAAGATTATGTTGAACTAAAACCCATTCTTCAGTATTAGTTAATCCTTCCTTATTCCAGATTTTAAATTTTTTATTTTCTTCAGGAATTTTATGATTTTTTAAATATTGATAAATTCTATATCCAAAAACAAGTCCTTCTAATAGACTGTTCGATGCAAGACGATTCCCTCCATGTATTCCCGTATGTGCAACTTCTCCCACCGCAAACAAATTTCGCAATCTTGTCCTTCCATACACATCAGTCTCAATACCCCCACACATATAATGAGCAGCAGGAACTACAGGTATTAAGTCCTTTGTAATATCAATTCCTCTTTCAAGGCAAGTCTTATAAATATTAGGAAAATGAGAAATAATTTCGTCTTTACTCTTATGAGTTATATCTAAATAAACATAAGGACTTCCTGTACGCTTCATTTCTGCATCATTTGCTCGTGCAACGATATCGCGAGGTGCCAGTTCCTTTCTTGAATCATATTTTTCCATAAAAGGTTTTTGTTCATAATTTAATAGTCGAGCTCCAAATCCTCTCAAAGCTTCTGTTATTAAAAAAGAAGGTTTACCGGGACTATATAATGTTGTAGGATGAAATTGATAAAATTCCATATTTGTAATAATTGCACCTGCTTTATAAGCAAGGGCAATCCCATCGCCTGTAGCTACTTCAGGATTAGTATTATGTAAATATACCTGTCCTGCTCCACCTGTTGAAAGTATAGTTGCTTTTGCAATAATTTTAAAAATATCCCAGGTTTTTCTTGAATAAACATAAGCACCATAACATACAGGTTCTTTTAATACAGGATCACCTCCTTCATCTAAATGAAATTGTGTAATTAATTCAACTGCTACATGATTTTCCAGAATTTGAATATTTCTCTCTCTCGATGATTTTTCTAGAACCAGCTGGATTTCTTTACCAGTTAAATCTTTCGAGTGAACTATGCGATGATAGCTGTGCCCACCTTCTCTATGAAGATCCAGTGTTCCATCAGGTTTTCTTTCAAAATTGGCTCCTAATTCAATGAGTTTTTTGATATGAACGGGTCCTTCTGTTACAAGTATTTTAACAGCTTCTTCATCACATAAACCTGCACCAGCAGTTAAAGTGTCCTGAATATGACTTTCATAACTATCATGAATATCCAGAACACTGGCTATTCCTCCCTGTGCATAAGCAGTGTTAGAATCAATAAGAGAAGACTTTGTTATAACGATTACATCTCCTAATTCAGAAAGATGTAAAGCTGTATATAGCCCTGCTATACCACTTCCAATTACCAGAAAATCACAATGGATTTCTTCATCCATAATTTTTAAAATTTCAGATTCGTAGGAGCAGGATATTCTTTTAATCCTTTAAAATAGGCTATTGCGCGAATTAAAACTACATCAGGCTTAATTGCATCATCCTGATGTAGTTTTAAATATTCCTCTGCTTTCGCAATATAAGACTCAGATGCTTTTTGAACTTTATTAACCCAGGTTTCTCTAACAGGATCAGGTTGTCGTTTTTCTAATTCAGGTAGATGTTTCCACATATCTACTTCTCGAAAACGAGTAACAAAACTACCATCAAACTCTTCTGAAATTTTTATATCGGGTTCCACACCGTAAACTTGTATTGTATATCCCCTGGGAGCATAATATCTTGCAGTGGTAAGTTTTAAAATTACATTACTTATTCTTCGTAACCCCTGTACAGTGGCTTTCCCAAAAGAAGTTTCTCCGAGTATTAGAGCAATATTATAATCCATTAAAGCTGATGCGAAAATTTCACTTGCCGAGGCAGAATTGGCATTAATGAGAACCATTACAGGAATTTTCCTCGGATCTAACATTGGCTTAACTGGATTTCGCCTTTTTTCAAAATTTTTTCTAGAACCCTGAATTTGAACAACAACTGAATTTTCTTGTAAAAAAAGCCCGGATACTCTTATAGCTTCGTCTAAATCACCGCCAGGATTATTTCTTAAGTCAATGATTAAACCATCAAGTTTACCATTAGCTTTTTGCATAAGTTGATTAAATTCTTCTCGAATTAAATCCGAAGGTGTTTTTCTATCAAATAAAAACGAAGTAAGTTTAATAATCCCAATCTTTAAAGGTATAAAATCACTGTATTGACTCTCGGGTATATATATCGACGAGATTGACTTTTGTTCTATCACTCCACGCTTGATTTTAATATTCAAAATTTTCATTTCCGAGGGACGATGAATTTCTAATTCTACATAGGTATCTTTGGGACCACGAATTCGCTTTACTACATCAGAAAGATTCAAATTCTCAATGGATTCCCCATTAACTTTTAAAATTATATCACCAGCTTTTATTCCAGCTTTTACTGCTGGTGAACCTGGCAAAGGTGTTTCCACAACCACTTCTTCCATACCACCTCCTCTCAAAATAGCTCCAATTCCTTCAAAAGAGGAATCTTCTGATTCTCTTCGCATTTTTTCCCAACTTTTCAGATCAATAATTCCACTATGGGGATCTAACGAGGATAAAAATCCATTTGTGGCATAAAAATAAACCACATTCATACCAAAATCACTTTGATCTTCTGTGGCTTTCCCTTCAATACCCTCTGGATAAACTGAATATTTTTCTAAATTGCTTTCAATAAAGGATAAAATTGATAAGAAATCATATCTTTCAAAAGGTGTCTCGTCCCAAAATTTTTCCAGTATTTGCTGTTCATTTTTTAACTCTTCCTGTAAAGTTGTTGATAATTTAATCCTTTCTTTTCGTGGTAATTCTTTATATTTTAATAATTCTTCTTTCTTTTTTTGCTTTTCATTTAAAACTTTATAATCGGGTTCTAAGATGATATATGGATCTCCTTCATTAATTTTAAAGGGTTTACCAGGTATAATTCTTTCCTGCTTTACATATTTTTCTATTTCCTGATAGTATTTTTCAGGATACAATATGAGACCATAGGGAAGTGACTTTAAAGCTACCACTGCAGCATTAATATAAGCTTTTTTAGTATTTATAATACTCGGATCATAATAATTCATTAAAGAATAATCTATAATTTCATCAAAATGCATTAAGGAAAAAGTTTTGGGAATACTCCTTGTTTCTGTTGACTCACAACTACAAAAACTAAAATAGATTATTAAAATTAAAGTTTTTATAATTTTTTTATAATTCATATTTTGATTCATATCAGTTCCTTATTTTTAATCAAGCAGATTTTTTTCAAGATTTTTATTAATCAAGAAATAAATTTGCCATTCTACTTTATTTTGATGTTTTTCAGATCGATCTATTTCTTATGAAGGAAATACAAAATGAATTTGTCGATTCTATTTATTCTTTTTTTGTCTTCATCAAAAACTCTCAAATTGTTGTTTCTTTACGGAATTATAAAATCCTGCAAGAATTCTATGAATTGGAACAGAAAGGATATAAATTTCATGTTTACCTGAATTCACATAATGCTAATACTATTATATACTTAACTAAATAAAAATCTTCTGTAAAGACAATCCAAAGAAAAATTTATATTTTAAAGCTACTCTAATTTTTTGCTAAATTATAAAAACTGCCCCATTAAATTTTTTTCTATTTTTTACTCTCATTAAATAAAATTACTAAAACAAAAAAAGTAGTTGCTAAAAATTCTTTTTTTATTTTCATGTTCTAATGAAAGCATTTATTTACTCCTTGATTTTTATTGTTTTTGGTGTTAGTACCATTGATTGCATATTACTTAAAAAAAAAGAGAAAAATAATAACGATTTGATTTTAGGACTCTGGCTTATCCATGAACTCAATAAACCTCCTATTTGTGATAGCACTCCTTTAGATATTCAATTTTCAGAGCAATGGCATCTGAAAAATACTGGACAGGGAGGAGGCACATCCAACGAAGACGGAAATGTCGTTCCCGTATGGAATACTGGAAATTGGGGTTATGGTATTGTAATTGCAGTTGTTGATGATGGAATCGATGTAGATCATCCCGATCTAAGTTCTAACGTTTTAAAGGATAAAAGTTATAATTATTATTTTGAGACGAATGATTTATCATCTGCCTATACGGTAGCTGAGCATGGTACATCTGTCGCAGGGGTAAGTGCTGCTCGTTGTAATGAATTTGGAGTGAGAGGAGTAGCCCCCTTAGCTTTTTTAGTTGGATATAATCTTTTAATAGCACACACAGATTCCAATACAGCAGATGCAATGACCCGCAATAAGGAGATAGTAGCTATTTCTAATAATAGCTGGGGAGTACCGGATGGAACAGGTAATTTAAATGATAGCTTTGCCACATCTCTTTGGAAATCAGCTATTATTGACGGAGTTAATAATGGCAGAAACGGTAAAGGTATCTTTTATCTATGGGCTGCTGGTAATGGAAGAAATGGAAATATCGATCCTAATACGGGGACTCCAACTGATGATTCTAATTATGATGGTCAGGCCAATTTTTATGGTGTAAATGCTATTTGTGCAGTTACATTCAAAGGAAAACAAAGCTGGTATTCAGAAAGAGGTGCAAATCTTCTAGTTTGTGCTCCATCTAATGGTGATTCGGGTGAATTGGGTATTACAACCACAGATATTCGTGGTGCTTATGGATATAATACGAGTGGAGACTATACAAATAATTTTGGTGGGACTTCATCGGCTACACCTTATGTGTCAGGAGTAGTAGCTTTAATGTTAAATGCAAATCCAAACTTAACATGGAGAGATATTCGCTATATCCTAGCAACAACTGCAAGGCAGGTAGATTCTGCGGATTCAGGGTGGACTACAAATGGAGGTGGTCATAAATTTAATCATAAATACGGTTTTGGTGTAGTAGATGCCGAAAAAGCAGTAAATACTGCAAAAACTTTTCTTAGTCTGGGGGGAAGCGATTCCTTAAAAACCTGTTCAGGAAATTCGAGTACTAATACAATCACTATAAGTGGATGCTCCATAACTAAAATTGAATTTGTGGAAGTCAACGTAACATTTAGCACAAGTAGTGACTTTGGTAATGTAGAATTATCTCTAACTTCAGCATCAAGTACAATGGCGAAATTAGTGGAAAATCATTCATGCTCACCCTCCTGTGATAGTTATACAAATAAAAATTGGAGATTTGGAGTAAATGCTTTTCTTGACGAACCAGCTAATGGAAATTATGCTTATTCTATAACCAATGGAACCATTAGTAACTGGGATATTAAAATTTACGGAAGATAAAGGAGATTCATATGAAAAAAATTATATTTATTTTTTTATTCAACTTACTAATTTTAAGTATTGAAGCCAGAGAATATATTTATTACGATGGTAGCGAAAAAAAAACAATTTATCTAAAACCCGATTTACTAGCAGAATTTGGTAGCCCTCAAGCATCAAAAAATTCATTTATAAAAAAATTGGACCCTAATTCTCAGTTAATAAAACAAACAGGTATTACTTCTATCCATAAAGTAGCAAATTCCAGAATTAAAAATCAAATTCAGAATGCTAAATTTACAAAAAGTTTATCTCAATCCAGTTCAAAAATTTCTGAAGTTTTTAGTAACCATCCAGAGGGAGGATCTTTAATGGCACTACCAGGAAATATTATTATCTCTTTCAAAAAAAATCTAAATGAAAGTCAAATAGATGATTTTCTAAAAAATAAAAATCTAAAACTTATTAGAAAAATGACTCTTTTAGAAAAGGATTATTATATTGTGAAATACAAACCGGGTATAGCCTGTCTGGAATATGCAAATTATTTAAGAAGTTTAGCAGAAATCGAAACAAGCACTCCCGATTTTTGGACGGAATTCGAAAAGCGATAAATAAAATACCTTAGAGAAGCTTTAAATATTTCTCTAAGGTATCTTCAAATAAATCAATGGATTTTGAGGCATTTGCACTAAAAATCCTAAAATCCATTTTTTTATCCAGCAAATTAAGTTCCTCTTTTTTTAAAGAAAAATTTTCAAATTTGTGGATTTTACCCAATTCGAAAAACTGTAAATTATATTTATTAAATAATTTTAATAATTCTTCATTTTTTGATTTTCTGACAGAAACTAAAACGGTAGCAGATGTTTCCCCAAAAAAGATCAAATCCCATCGTTTAAATTTTTTATAAAAATTATTTAAAGTTTCTTCCAGAAGTTCAAAAGGTATATATGTAAAATTCCAGACATTATATGCCATTCGAAATAAGCCTATAGCAAGTCCTCCGAGAGAAAGATCTGCTGCTGATTCGAGAATTTGATTTCTATAGGATTCTCTTAACAAAAAAATTAAATTTTTTTCTACATCAGGAACAACTTCTGGAATTTTCCCTGTTATGATTTGTTTTTTTATCCAGAGATATTCACTTCCTCCAAAAGTAGGTTCAAAATTTCCAACAAGATAAAGAATTTGTTCTTCATCTAAAATTTTAAAAAAAGGATAAATGGCAAGAGAAACATCTTCCATATATCCCACCATTCCAATAGTGGGTGTAGGAAGAATTGGACCATCTTCGCTTTCATTATAGAAAGAAACATTACCTCCTGTAACAGGAATTCCTAAGGTTTTACAAGCTTCAGCCATTCCCCTTACAGATTGTTGGAACATATAATAATTTTCTGGTTTATAAGGATTTGCAAAATTCAAATTGTTGGTAATTCCGAGAGGCTCGGCTCCAGATGTAGCAACATTTCTTGCAGATTCAAAAACTGCAAGCTGTGTTCCATAAAAAGGATTCAGGTAAACATATCGCGCATTACAATCTGTGCTTACAGATAATCCTTTTTTTAAAATTTCTTTTTTTTCTTCTTCGGTCCATATATTGTTATGGATTGAATCATAATTCGCTAATTCTAAATTCTCTAAAAGAAAACTTGAAATTCGAATTAATCCAGATTGTCCCCCAGGTTTTTGAACACTTACAAGACCTACTTCTGAATCATATTGTTCATATACTACTCTTTTGGAGGAAATATTGGGAGAAGCCAGTAATTCATAAAAAGATCTCTCTAAGTCTTCAGGTGAATCCATTATTTTAAGTTCTGAAGAATTCCATACAAGTGCTTCTCTAATATGCGAAGGCTCTCTGGTTTCTCTCTGGTATTTTGGGGCATTCACAATTAAATCGACGGGTAAATCTGCATATAGCTTATCTTTGAAAAATACTCTTAATCTCTTTGTATCCGTCACAACACCAATTTGAATAGCATGTAAGCCCCATTTTTCAAAAATCCTTTCAACTTTGTCCTGATGATCCTTATCTATAATCATTAGCATTCTTTCTTGAGATTCAGAAAGCATAATTTCATATGGGATCATTCCTTTTTCGCGAAGGGGGACTTTATCCAGAAATAAATCAATGCCTGTACCGCCTTTTGCTGCCATTTCGGAAGAACTAGATGTTAATCCAGCTGCTCCCATATCTTGAATTCCTATAATGTATCCCGTACGAATGGCTTCCAGTGTAGCTTCCATTAACAATTTTTCTTTAAAAGGATCCCCTACTTGAACAGCACTCTTCTGAGATTGTGTTTCTTCAGTTAAATCTTGCGAAGCAAAACTTGCACCGTGTATTCCATCTCTTCCTGTTTCAGCACCCACATAATAAACAGGATTTCCAGCACCTTGCGCACGGGCTTTCGCTATATATTTTTTTAAAGCAATACCTACCGCCATTGCATTTACCAGACAATTCTTCGTATAGGTAGGATCAAAAAAAACTTCTCCACCGGCAACAGCTATACCTAAACAATTTCCATAAAAAGCAATACCTTCCACCACCCTTCTGAATAAATATCGATTTCGGGAATTTTCGAGGGGTCCAAATCGAAGTGAATTTAAAGAACAAATGGGTCTTGCACCCATTGTAAAAATATCGCGCATTATACCTCCCACACCTGTTGCTGCTCCCTGAAATGGTTCCACCGCAGAGGGATGATTATGAGATTCAATTTTATATACCAGTACCAGTTCATTACCAATATCCATTGCACCAGCATTTTCTTCTCCTGCTTTCGCTATCAATTGAGGAGATTCTTTGGGTAATTCTTTTAATAATAAAATAGAATTTTTATAACTACAATGTTCTGACCACATCCCTGAAAAAATTCCCAGTTCGGTAAAAGTAGGATTTCGGTTTAAAGTATTGCGAATTAACAAATATTCATCTTCTGCAAGATTATGATCCTTCGCATCTTCCAATGTAATTTCTTTTTCTGAATATAATTGATAAAGCATATCCATATTATTTCTCGATTAAATTTTTAAAACCTGTTGTTAAATTTTTTAAACCTATTATCTGGTCATTTAAATTCATAAATTTCTGTACTGTTCTTTGTAGATTTTTTTCCATATTTTGAAGAGTTTTTGAATTTTCTTCTACGCCTTTCTTCTGTTCTTTTGCAAATAATTCAACTTCTTTACTAACCTGATATATTTGTTCTAACTCTTTTATAAATTTTTCATTCATTTCTTGTTGTTTTTCAAATTTATCTTTAAAAGATTTAAAAAAATCCAGAACGCCTCCTATATTCTTCCCTACTAATCCAATATGTTCTTTTACTAAATTCGAAGAATGTTCTCCCTTAGACACATTTTGGTTACTTTCTCGAATCATTTTCTTGATATTTTTTGCACTATCTACACTGCTATCTGCTAATTTGCTAATTTCCTGGGCTACGACTGCAAAACCTTTCCCATGTTCGCCTGCCCTTGCAGCTTCAATAGAAGCATTCAAAGACAGTAAATTGGTTCTGTCTGCAATTTCGGTTATTAAATTTGTTATTTCTGTTACTTTTTCAAAGGATTCTTTTAGACCCACCATCACTTTTTCTAGATGTTGTGATGCAAATCGAGATTCATCAGATAATTTCTCTGTATTCTGTAATTCATTAAATAAATTCATTGCACTTTGATTCACTTCCTGAATCATTTCACTCACTTCTTTAATTCGGGACTGTATATTTTGAATCACATTATATTGTTTAGTAATTATACTCACAGTATTATCAGTCGTAGAAGATAATTCTTCCATACTGGCCAATAATTCTTCGATGGCAGCACTTAGATCCTGCACTTCATTCATAAATCGGTTTGAAAACTGGAATAAAAAATCAATATAGAATTCCATTTCTTTTAAGTACTTTATAATATTTTCATTCAATTTTTCTAAGTAATCATTCTTTTCTTGAATTCCTTGTGAGATAGAATGAATCTTATAATAAATCTTATTAAAAAAAATATCTATAAATTGCATAATATAACTCGAAACCACTACAAAAGAAAAATGAAAAATAATAATAAGAGGAGGAATAACTCTGGAAACTTTATCTAATTCAAAATCTTCTTTTCCAAAAGGAACACCAGAAATATAACTTATGTACCATAATATCATAAATAAAATTGAATGGTATAAGCCTACATAGAAAGCATAGATTTTTTTTTGAGAAAATAAACCAGAAAAAATTAAAAAAAATACCGGTATCATCATTAAAGAAGGATTCTTCCAGAAATAAATTCCCATTTTAATATCTAAGGTGTGTGGAATCAAAGTTATAAATATGGCAGTTAAAATCACATAAATACTGAAATAAAAAATCCACTGTAGTTTTAAAATATTCTGACTTTTTTTCAATAAATAGTTTAAAAATAAACTAACAAAAAAAAAAAAGGTAGTCCCTGAAATATAACTCAATTTTTGAATCAACAATAGATTTTGAAAAGTCATCATGATTCCAGCAAAAAGAATCAAGGATATATAATAATTTAAATATATATAAGTTTTATAAATTTGTATTTTAAGTTCATTAATTTGATGCATACAGAAACCTCCGCAATAATGATTTCAAATTTTATTTCGATTATTGAATTGACAAGAAATAACTTTTATTTAAATAAAACATCTATGTTTAATTATATAA
>FWPU01010411.1_pt1 | contig 13849 bp, 6 predicted proteins | sample 2228361 | NCBI WGS metagenome assembly FWPU01 (sample SAMEA103939777, study PRJEB20133) | metagenome | reverse complement strand
CTCGTGAGTGTTGATCGAGAAGTCCGGGGGTTGGAAGGCGACACCCAGCCAAGGATGGATGCGGTAGCCGCTGGAATGCACGTGAATGGGGGTCAACGGACCAAGTAGCTCCACGTGGTCGGAGCCGGCTCCCAGTTCCTCTTGATACTCGCGGATCGCCCCGACCGCCGGCGCCTCATTCGGAAGAAGCGTCCCGCCCGGTAATCCGATTTGCCCGGCGTGAGTAGGCATCGTCATGGGGCGAACGACACAGGGAATGTGCCACGCCCCATTCTTCGGATAGAGCAAGAGCAAAACGGCGGCGAGTTTAGGGTCGGTCAACGGTTCCGCGTAGTTTCTGCCGTGAACGGGGCGCGGGCTGAAGCGGCCTTCGGGTGCAAAACCCGGCAGAGGCGACTTCAGTCGCGCGCGCAACCACTGAATGAAGCCCGGACCGTCAAACGCGTTGGGCGAGGACTCTTGCAACATCACGTCGGCGATCTGCTTTGGAAGGCTCAGTCTGTCGGTCGGATTATCTACGGCTGAATGGGGTTCGCAGGGATGGGAACGGCCCCACGGCCGTAGCTTTCGGGAGGGCGAGTCCGCTTGGCTTGGTACACCACCCAGGGATTTCCCGGCTCGGCAAAGACCTGTTCCAGGTCCAGGGCGGGTTTCCAGGTTGTCACGATGTAATCCGCGTCGTATTTCTCGGCCAATTCCAGGAGGCGTTTTTCTCGCAGCTCGGAAAGCGTTCGAGACCACCGCTTGCCCAGCACGGGATCATCCAAAACATGGATGTCGAGGAGCTTATTCCACCATTGTACGATCGACTGTGCGTCCTGCGGGATTTCCTTCCAGGTGACGACCTCGCTGCGTCCCGTGTACCACTTGAAGCTGCCGTTACGTCGGGGCGTGAGGAAGCGTGCGTCGGACGGCGTGTTCTCGGCGATCCAATGGCAGGCCCGGCGCCAGCCGCGATAGTTGCGGAGCAACCCAGGATCGGTGACCGATTCTCGCCAGGTGGTTGCCCTCCATTCCGCGCGGGGAACGATGGGAAGGGAGCGGACGACGACATACCCGCCCAGATGTGCCCCGGCGGCCGCCGTCGCCAAATAGACCAAGCCGCGACGCATCCAGCTTCCCGGCACGCTTGCTCCGGAAAAGACGGATTGTGCGAGTAGGCCGACTCCGAGGGCGGTACCGAGTGGGATCGCGGCGTCGGCCAGCCGGAACCAGTAGTATCGCAACAGGGCGGCGCTCCATTCCGGTCGGATTGGGATCGTCGCCCCCAGCACCATGCCGATGCCTGCGATCAGCAAGGCGCCCAGCACGAAGTTGCGGACCCTCAGCCAGCGGTCGTCCGCGGATACTTGACGGCATAGGTAGATAAAAAACCCGCATAACAAGGCGAATCGAGCGATGTTCCAGATACCGAAGCAGCCGGGCACCAGGTGATGGCAGAGCCGGTGAAATACATAAATGCGGTGAGCTTGCGATTCCACATGGGGCGATGCCCCCGAGGCCAACATGAGGGAGGGGATGAGGCCGGGCAGCGCGATCACCACGGCGGCGGCCATGTAGGGGATCATGCTCCGCAGACTTGCTCGATTGGTGCGGCAGGTCAGCCAAGCGACGGCCGTGGCAATCATGGCCCAACCGCCCACCAGAACGTGGAATGCGGTGGCGATGCCGAGCAGGAGCCAAGCCCGCGGGTAGCTTTCCTTCGCAAGTGCGGCAAGGGCGAAAAGCAACGCGGCATAGGCGATGCCCTTGGCCTCCGCTCCACCGATCACCCACTCTCCCGCCATGTGCAAATGATCGTTGGCCGCTGCAAACAGAGCGGCGGTCCACACAGCCACCAGGCCGCCGCGGGACAGAATGCCGTGGTGCAATCGGCGCCATCCCTCGGCGAGGAGTGCCCAAGTTCCCAGCCGGATCGCCCATGTCATGGCGGTTGGCGGAAGAACCAGGGCTAACCAGCCTGCGGAAAAGTAGAACACCCAGTGGGCGTCACGACTGGCGAAAAAGTCGTCACGCGGACCGAAACCGGGATTCCAGAAGTGGATCGCCTTGCCCACGTAATAGGGTTCGTTCACGTCGGGGACGGGCCAGGCGCCTTGGAGAAAGAATACGCAGAAAATGAGAAACCATTCCAGTGCGGGCGAAGTGACCCGAGCGTCCACATGACGCAGAAGAGTCAAGACGGTCGAACTCGTGGCACCCGCCGATTCGCAGGTAGTCGGGGAGGGAACCGGCGCGTTCGCCGCGCAATGCCCCTGGCGGTCGGCTGCTAAAGTTCGGGAATCGCTCATGGCCACCACGACGCAAGCGACGAAAGCTCGAAATCCGGCCGCGGAAACGGACGCTTTCAAGAGGGCGAACCATCATTGTAGCACGACCGTAGGCGGATAAGGTATTTCCCGTGCCCTCGTCGGGGCTGTACGAAATGTTGCGGACGCAATCTTGTGCCACTCCCACCGTGCCCCGATAATCGAGTGTTGTGAGCGGTCGTTTTGGGGGGACTTCTGCGAAAGGAGATCAGGTCCATGCAAGGAAATCCCGAATTGGTGAAACAACTGGATGAGTTGTTGGCCGAGGAGTTGACGGCCATCATGCAATACATGGTCCACTCCGAAATGTGCGACGACTGGGGCTACGAACGGCTTCATAAGGCGGTCGAACGTCGCGCCATCCAGGAGATGAAGCATGCCGAGAGCCTGATCGGACGCATCATCTTTCTGGGCGGAACGCCTACCGTGTCCAAGCTCAACGCGGTCCATATCGGGCCGGACATTCCGCAGCAATTCCAATTCGACCTGAACGCGGAATTGGAAGCCGTCAAGCGGTATAACGACGCCATCCATTTGGCTGACAAGGTGGGAGATGCGGTAACCCGGCAGCTATTGGAGTCGATCTTGAAGGATGAAGACGCCCATGTCGATTGGTTGGAGGAACAGCTCGACCAGATTCAGCAAATGGGCGCCGCGGTGTATTTGAGCACCCATACCAAAGAATGATCGGGTTCGGCCGCGGCTGTGGGATTGCCGCTCGATCCGATCCTCGCCTGCCTACAATGATAAGGATCTTCTCGCAGGCAGGAAGTTGCGGTGAGCAGTCGATGCGGCCCCGATTCAGGCCCGGCGGTAGCTCGCGATTACCGAAGCATCGAGGTGTTTGGCCTTGGGGCTTAAGCGGGCGCGGGTAGAATTCCCCGCCGCACCATCGCTGCGTCTGTGCGTCTTGCGCCGCAAGCGACCGAGGAAAAGGCTTTTTCGCGGAACCGTTTCCCTTGGGTGGCGGCGTCGGCTGCGAAAACGGCGCTACCCGTTGACGAGGAGGGAGCACGTTGTGGCCCGTCCGTTGATTGCCGCACAGGTTGTGACTTCGGTATTGAAGACCGCGATCGTGCTCGCCGCAGTTTCGGCGGGGATCGCATCTCGGGCTGAGACCCCGGCCGACCGATCGTCTGCGTATCAGGCCCTTGCCGCCTTCAATCGCGGTTGCGCGATGTTGGAAAAATATGAGTATTCCGCGGCGGCTGAGACCTTTCGCGAAGTCCTTCAATCGCAGCCGAATTGGTTCGCCGCGAAATACAACCTCGCGTTGGCGTATCTGAATATGCAGGAGGAGTCCGGCGGAACGGATGCCTTGAATCGAGCCCGCGACTTGCTGCAACAGCTCGTGGCGGAGAGACCGGACTCCCTGCATGCGTGGTACGGGCTGGGATTGTACTACGAACACGTCGGCGAGCACGAAAAGGCGTTGGAGTGTTTCGCACGGGTTCATCGCGAAGACCCCGGTGACGCCCACGCGGCTTTCAAGACCGCAGAGTCCTTGATCGTCTTGGGCCGCAACGAGGAGGCCGTTTCGCTGTTGGAGCAGGCCGTGACCCGAGATCCGGGATTCGTGTCCGCCGTGTATCGGCTGGCCATGCTTTATCAACGCGGCGGGCAGCGAGAAAAAGCCGCCCCCTTGTTCGAGCGCTTTCGTGCCCTGAATAACGCGGAGTTGGCCGGCGGCAGCTTCACGGTTCGCAAGATCTATGGATCGGCCGGGAAGTACTATCTGGCCTTGGGACCGGACGAGTTGCCCCTCGCCCGCGCCGAGCAGCAGGTCGCTCGGCCCTTCGCCTTCTCTCCCGAGGTTGCCGCTCTGCCGGTGGAAATTCGGTCCTGGGAATGGGAGAACGTGCGCGTTCGCACGGGCGGGGCCGTGTTGGGAGACTGGGATGGCGACGGTAATATCGACTTGATCGTCTACGGCGTAGGCGAGAACGTTGCAGCGCAGATCCTCAGGAATGACGGCTCCGGCGGTTTCCAGGCCGCAGCGACGCTTTCCGATCATGTGGTTTCGGTCGCGGCGGGAGATGTGGACAACGACGGGGACCTCGATCTGTGGTTGGGTCGCGCGGGGAGAGACGAGCTTTGGGAAAACGATGGCACCGGACAATTTTCCCGCGTGGAATCCTTGACTTCGAGCCTGCCGGAGGGAACATTTACCGCCGCGGCACGAATGATTGACGTGGATTGCGACGGCGACTTGGACCTGCTTGCGTGTTGTCTGCCGACGGCCGCCGACCGCGGCGGCGTGCGGCTATGGCTGAACAACCGAGACGGCACCTACCGAGAGGCCGCCGATGAACTGGGGTTAAATCCCGCGGGAAAAGCGTCGGTCAATTTCGTTTGGGCCGACTTGGACGGTGACCGCGATCCCGATGCCGTGCTGTTGCCTGCCCAGGGGGCCCCTGTCCTTTGGGTGAATGATCGCGTCGGGAAGTACCGCCTCTTCGACGCCGAGCGGACGGGGCTGCGGATTTCCGGTTGTGTGGCCGCCACCTGCGGAGACTTCAACAATGACGGCCGCATCGACTTGTTGGTGATGACCGGAACCGAGAACCGGTTATTTCAAAACATGGGAGACTTGCCGTTCGAGGAAGTCGCCGAATTCACCGCGGTGCCCGGGGCGCGAGGCGGAACGACGGCCCAGTTTGCGGACCTGGATAACGATGGCGATTTGGACCTGGTAATCGGTGACGCGCTGCGTTCCGACGGAAGTCGCGGACCGGCGGCGCTCATCAACGACTTGCCTCGCGGACGTTGGCTCAATTGTGAGCAAATGGATGGCGGCTTTCTGTTCGCGGCGTTGCATTCTTCCGGAAACGCCCCGTGTTTGGCTGCCGATCCCGACGTCGACGGCCGATTGGACGTGCTTCTCCTACCGGTGGACGGTGCCCCCAAATGGTTGAAGAACGTTACGCCGGGCGGGCATTGGGTGCAATTCGACCTCGCGGGGACTCGCTACCGCGACCAGAAATCGCGCTCCAACGAATCCGCGATCGGTGCTCGTGTCGAGATCAAATCGGGCACGATCACGGCTCAGCAGGTGGTTGGAACCGTTAACGGGCCGACCACGGCGGGGCCGCTACGCTTGCATTTCGGCTTGGGAGATAGCACCGAGGTCCAATGGCTTCGCATCACCTGGCCCGACGGTGTGCTGCAAGCGGAAGTAGGGTTGCCGGCCGACCAAGTTCACAAGGTGGCCGAAGTCCCGCGCAAGACTTCGTCCTGTCCCCATCTTTTTGCTTGGGACGGGGAGAAGTTCGCCTTCATTAGCGATTTCGGGGGTATGGGCGGGTTAGGGTACCTTGTGTCGCCCGGCGTGTATGCCGCCCCCGACCCGACGGAAATCGTCCCCATTCCGGGGCTTCGTGACAAGGATGGTCGCTATCAAATCAGAATCGTGGAGCCTTTGGAGGAGGTCGTCTACCTGGACGAAGTCAAGCTATTGGCGGTCGATCACCCGGCCGAGGCAATGGTCTTGCCGCACGAAATGATGGCCGTGAGCCTGCCGCCGCCGCCGTTCGAAGTCTTCGCGATTCGCGAGCAAGATCGGCTGGATCCCGTCGCGGCCCGGAATCATGACGATGAAGACGTATTGCACGCTTTGATGAAGGTCGATCGCGTATATACGGGGGCGACGGAGCCGGACCCGCGCTTTTGCGGCGTCGCAATGCCCCATGCGATCGAACTGGATTTCGGGGCGGAATTGGGAAATTGGATCGCCGGACAAAGGCGGGTCGTCCTGGTCGCGAACGGCTGGGTCGAGTACGGCTATTCGCAGACGAATTATGCCGCGGCGCAGGCGGGGGTGCGTCTGGAGGCCCCCAGCATCGACGTCTATCGCGACGGGCAGTGGGTGGAACTGCTTCATGAAGCCGCCTACCCTGCCGGTATCAATCATTGGATGACCGTCGATCTGACACCTCTTTTGCTTCCCGGTGATTCCCGGCTTCGAATGCGTTCCAATATGGAGCTATACTGGGATCGGGTCTTCTTGGCCGCGGTGGAAGTCATTTCGCCGAATCGCATTCACGAGGTCGCGGCGTCGCGGGCGGAATTGCGATATCTGGGCTTTCCCCGCGAGTATTCACCCGACGGAAAAGGCCCGAACCTGCTGGATTACGCCAACATTGACTACACGCTGTCATGGAAATCGCTGCCCGGTGCGTTTACGCGGTTCGGCGATGTTCGCGAGCTGATTGAAAACCCGGATGATGCCTTCGTGATCTTGGGGCCGGGCGAAGAGGTGACGGTGGAATTCCAGGCCGATGCGATTCCCGATCCGCCTCCCGGTTACGTTCGCTCTTGGCTGCTCAAGACGGATAGCTACTGCAAAGATATGGACCTGTACACGGCCGCCGGCGAAACGGTGGCCCCCCTGCCCTTCCACGGAATGTCTCGCTATCCGTATCCCCCGGAGGAGACCTACCCGGACACGCCGGCCACGCGCCGCGCGCGGGAAATCTACAACACCAGGCAAATCGGTCCTCCTACCGTGACGGTTGATCGATGAGCCGGGCACGAAGACCGCTGCGATGCTTGCCGCCGGAAAGGCGCCGCGGCGTGCAAGTGCGTATCTTTTCGGCCCCGATCAATGGGAGGCGGCCGACGGCGCACAACTCCACCACGGACAACCCCCAATTCGGCCGGTCGACGATTGGCGCCGAGGTCGTCCCACTCGATGCGGCCGGTGACGCCGTCGTAGGGAGATAGGCCGCGAAGGGCTTGCACGATACTCGCCCGATCGACGATCGCTTGTTGCGGCGAGGAGGCGCGGATTGCGGCACGAAACAGGAGGCAGGCCGCGTCGTAGGTCGCGGCGGCCGCATAGTCGCCTTTTCGGTCGAATCGGCTGTGGAAACGGGTGAACCAGTCTTCCAGCCTGTCGGAGGGTTCGACGACCAGGGGACACACGATCTCCTCGGCGGCGTCACCGGCCGTTTCCAGGAAAGCACGCCGCCCTGCCCGGGCGTCCGTCACCAAGGCGCCGCAATAGCCGGCTGCGCGGAGCGCGATCACCGCCCGCGCCGCCGTGACCGGACGTGCGGTAATCAGGACGCATGCGGGATTCGTCGTCACAACTTTGTCGGCGATTACGGCAAGCGACTGCGATTCCTCCCTACCGGCTCCCTGAACGATCCACAAGCCGGTTAGAGCGATACGCTCCGCCGGCAGGTGCGGACGCAATTCTGTCCAGAATCCTCGCGAATCGTGGTCCGGACCGCTGATCACCGCGAGAGAGCGCGCTGAGGCGGCCAAGTGTCGGGCCAGTTTCGGTGCAATGAGGTGGTCCCCCGGCAGGACGCTGAAGGTCCACGGCACGTTGGCAAGATTGACGCTCTTCGCGGTGGATACCGAGGAAAGAAGCGGGACATGGGCCTTCGCGATGAGCGTCTCGGCCAGGTGCGTGCTCTCGCCGTCGATGCTGCCGATGATGCCCAACACCTGCCGTCGGAAGATCAGATCGGTCAAGACCTCGGTCCCGCCGGTCCACGGCGACGGGGACCAAGCCGACACTAATCTCAGGGTACGGCTGTCAAGGCATTCTCCCGCGATGTCCTCTCGCGCCAGTGCAACAGCGAGCCACAGCGAGGTGTCGGGGTCCTTCTCGGTCTCGAACGGCCCGAAATACCCGACGACAATTTCGTCCTGAGCGGCGGCGAACGAGGACCGCAAATCAGGAACCGTCGGGGTCTCGGCGTGACGGAAGTCCCGGTGAGGCGGAATATCGGCACGGGGCACCGTTTCGCTCCGTGCGTCGCTGGTAAGCGCCCCCATCCCCCCTACGCAGGAGAGCACAAAAAAAAATAGAGGGCGGCGAAGCACGAGCCGATGCCGTCGCCGCGGATGCACGTTCCCCATGCGGTGCCACCGCGATTCAAGGCTGCTGGAACTGGGTCAAGTCGCTCGGAACCGTCCGAAGATGGTCGGTGTATTTCTCTATTTCCCCGGAAGGAATACTCAGTTCTTCGCGAGAATAGTAGCGCCATCGGCTTCCTTCTCGGATCGCCAAGAATACCTCTTCGCGTCCGTCCAAAGCGGCGGTGAATTGAATCTTGCCGACGACGCCGTGCCAAGGCTCGGTACGATAAGCCAAGACATCTCGTATTTTGGCGCGGTTCAGCCCGGCGAGCTGGATCGCCCAGATGAGCATCCGGGTTCCATCGTAGGCGTGCGCGGCATAGGTGTCGGGTTCGACGCCGAATCGCTGCGTGAATCGCTCGCAGAATTCTTTGAGCAGCGGATCGTCGCGCTCGGGATTCCAGGGCGATGCGCAGACCACGCCCTCCGCGTTGTTTCCGGCGATCTCAGCGAACTCGGGTCCGAGACAGCGATCGCACGCGAAGAACGGCTGCTTCATCCCCATCTCGCGCATCTGATTCAGAATTCGGGCACCGTCCTCGGCGTCGCCCCAATGCACCACGGCCTCGACGCCGGCGTCCTTCAAGCGTTGCAGCTCCAAAGCGAAGTCGGGTTGACCCACGAAGTAGGCCATCTCCAGAGGCACCGGCTTGCCGAGGCGACGGCTGCCGTCTCGCAACTCGCGAACGCCGAAGCGGCCGTAACGATTGCTGGCTCGGATGATTCCCAATTTCTGGATTCCGATTTTGCGGTAGACGTAATCAAGCAGCAGGTAGCATTGCCTGCGGTCATCCGAAATCACGCGAAAAACCCAGGGAATGTTGGTTTCGATGAACGTCGGATCGGTGTCGCCGGTATTCATCATGGGAATCTCGGCCTTCAGCGCAACGCGAATGGCGATGTGGCTGTTCGCCCCGTCGATGGTACCCACGATGGCCCAAACCTGATCCTTGTAGGCAAGATTGATGATCTCGTTTCCCGAAGAGCCCCAAAGTCCGTTATCGTTGCGGACGACCAGCTCGAAGGGGATTCCGCGACGGTGATAGCCGCCGTCTTCGTTGGCTTCTTCCACAGCCAGTTGGGTTCCCCGGAGCATCATTTGGCCCAGGTTTTCTTCGTGGCTTTTTCCACCAGTGGCGACGGAGACGGTCGGCTCGATCGGACCCAAAAAGCCGATCTTGACCGTATCGACGTGCTCCGGTTCGGGAATCGCGCGACCGGGTCCGGTGTATTCCATTTGCACCAAGAAGTGTCGTTTGAAAGGCGTCACGTAGCCGAACGGTTCCAAATCGCGCGGAGTGCGGCCGTAATTCTGATCGATTTTGAGCGGCAGTTTTGGAACACGATAGGGATCGCTGATCGCATGAACGGCGTCGAGGACGGGTTTCATGCTGGGTTCGACGGGAACGCCGAAGTCCGGTTTCGTCGTTGCGCCGGCAGCGGTCGGGTTCTCGCTTAGAGCCGGCGATTGGCGGCTACATAGATATCCCACCAGGATTAGCACGGCAATCAAGGATATCACGTTTCGCATGGATCACCTCCGAGTTGCGAAGATTCTGGCCGATTAGGTACTTGCGGTTCGGGACCGGATGTCGATTACGGTGCGGCTGCCTTCTCCTGAATCGTCGCTGCGAGCGGTTATTGGCGGTCGTCGTTTTTCCTGACACCGGCGTGATAGCCTTTACCGATTCCGTGCGAAAGGCCGTGGGCGGTTGCGACCCAAACATCGTCGCCGTCGAAGTCCACGCCGATTATGAAATTGTGCGCGATGGAAAGCTCCAGAGGAACTTCACGAAGCAACCGTCCTCGACGATAAACTTTGGCGACCCCGCCGGAGTTATCCGCGTTGCGATAGTAGGCGACGTAAGTGTCCGTGGCGTAATCCGCCACCACGCCCAAGCCTTTATCGGTGCAAAGCCAAGCTTCATTGGCCGAACGGGCCTTGAGGAAATTGGTGAAATCACTGGGCAGACCGGTTTCGTGGGCATAAAAGCCCCGCCAATGCCGACCGTCATAGCGGCAATTCCCGAAATAGGCCGATACCCACAAGGCGCCGTCGGCGAAGCTGGCTGAGGTCGTGATAACGTGGATGATCCCGTCGTCGCGATAGAGGTCGATCTCCATTTCCTTGTCGGGGTCCAAATAGACTTTCCATTTCTCGGTGGGGACGTCGAACTCCAAGCAACCGCTTCCCCAGACCGCAAGAAAGACCTTGTTGACGGTCGGTGCGTAGGTCACGTTGTAATTCCAAATCTCCTCCATGGGGGCGTTCTTTTCCGTGAAGACATCCCATTTACCGGTCACAATATCGTAGCGACTGGCGCCGGCCGTGGTGGCGGCCCAAACATGGTTGTTTTCGACGGCCACACCGTAAACGACATCGTTCACCAGACCGCTGTTGAGCTGGTGGAAGTGATCGAAGCGACCGCCGGAGAATCGGGCCAATCCGCCGCCGAAAAGCCCGAGCCAAACATCGCCCGTTTTGGGATCGACGTCGATGGAGGTGATAGCCCGCCAGGGCAAGCCGTCGGCCTCCCTCCAACACTGTATTCGGCCGGTTTTCTTGTCCAAGCGGGCCAGTCCAGCCTCGGTGCCGATCCACACCGCCTCGGCGACGGCTTTGACGCTGAAGATATGATCGTTGGGAAGCCCGTCCGCGACGGTATAGTTCTTCCACTGAGTATAAACGTACGGCAAATCCTCGTCGGAAACGCCGTCCACGCTTTGACCGAAAGCCAGCGCGGGCAAGGCAAGCTCCGGTTGTGCCTCGGTGCTCTCGCCGGCCAAACCGACACCGACCCAGCTACCCAACAGCAGGACGGCCGCCGACTGAAGCAACAATCTCCGCCTACGGCTCACGCTTCTCATTACCGGACCTCCGATCGCCTTGTGCTGATAACGCGAATACCGATCACTACAATGTCCGCAAGTATTCGATGAGATCGTTCAGTTGATCCTTCGTCATATCGTTGGTCACACCGTGTTGATCGTAGGGGTTGAACCGCGTCCAAATCTCCTCCAGTGTTTCGGCAATGCCGTTGTGCAGGTAAGGGGCGGAATTGTACACATTGAACAACTGGGGGGTATCGAATAGGCCGTGCTCATCAAGGGGCATTTTCGTACCCACGTCGTGAATGCGACGGTCAGTATAGAGCGGCGGATAATGGCATGTGCTGCAACGCTGTTCCATGGGAATCAGCCGCCCATCGTTGGTCGTAGTGCGATAGAAAATCTCCTTGCCGCGGCGCTGTGCCGGCGTCAATTCCGCGCCTAGGGGACGATGCCGGTTAGGCGGCGAGGGGATGGTGCAGATGTAATAATCGAGGGCGGACAATTCCTCAGGCGTGAATGGGTGAATGCGCGTGAAGAACACGGCTAGCCGCGGCCCGCACTGCCGCGAAAGCGAAGGATTCAAACCTTCCCATTTGAACGGCGCCGTGTCCAGGATCCCTCGCAGCGTGCGGTTATCCACGGGGTTGACGCCGATCCCGTCCGGTTCGATGTCGTAGGTCAAGCCTTCGACGTGGCCGTCCGGGTGGCAGCTTGAACAAGCGAACTGCCGCTGAAAGGTATTCGCAGCGGAATGGAAGACCCGCTCGCCGAGGCGTTCCTTCGTGATGACTTGCGGTCCGCCGAGATCGACGACGCCCGCCGCCTCGAAGGCGTTCAGGTCAATCACGGCAATCCGATCGTCCAACGAGGCCGCTACGAAGGCCCGGCCGGAACCCGGCTGAATCGTGATGCCGCGCGGGCAGATGGGCGTCTCGATCCACTTGAGGACGTATTCCGTCGCCTTGCCCAGGTGGTTGGGGATCACCTGCGAGCGATCGGTCTCATCGGCGGATTCGAGAATTTCCAGCAGCCTGTCCACCGCGACGACGGCCACCCGGTTCGAGGCGGCACTGGTCACCAGGGCGTATTTGCCGTCCTCGGTGACAATCACATCCGTGGGATCGGGAAAAGCGATGCCGGGTTCGTCCAGGAGCACCTGATCCACGCGGCCGTCCCGCCACAAGATTCCCAAACCGTTCGTGATCGTCCATCCTTGGACCACGCGCGTCATCGGGACCAAATTCTTGTGTCGGTTGAGCGTGAAAAGGGCGAAGTCTCCGCTGGGATGCCAAGCGATGCCGCGGAGTCCGTTGGCGCCCGGCACCATGGCACGCAGCGTCACTTTCCCCTCGCGGGCATCGATCAGCGTCACCTCGGAGCGCGAAGGCGTACGAAACGGGACGAAATGCGAGAGGACGTTGGTGCATGCAATCCAATTGCCGTCGGCGGAGACGGCGGCCGACCAGGGCCCTCGCCCTCCCGCTAGACGCTTGACTTCCGTCCGCGTGCCCAAGTCGATGACGGAAATATCTTCGGATAGCGTATTGAGAACGTAGAGAAAGGCCCCTTGGCGGTCCACAACCACACCGTGCGGCTCATCTCCCACCGGGATCGTCGCCGTGACCTTGCGCGAACCGGCGTCGATTACGGAAACGGTATCATCCAGTCGGTTGCTGACGAATGCCGCTTTGCCGTCAGGGGAGAACGCGATGTCATGCGGTTGCGCTCCGACGGAGATTTCCGCTACCTTCTGCAACGATCCGAGATCGACGACGACGACGCTTTTCGATGCTTCGCAGACCGCATACAGCTCTTTCCCGTCGGGGCTGACCGCGAGGTTGACGGGAGTCTTGTACTGCGGTTCCACTTCTTGACGCTCGCGTGCTCGGGTTGGATGGGAGGCTTCGGCCAAGTTGTCGGGGATTTGAAAAGGCTTGCCGTGAGCGTTCTCGTGGCAACTCAAGCAGACGGCCGCGTCGACCTTGAGCAAGCCGTTCTTTTCGGCGGCTTGAGGTCGCGAATAAGTCTGGGCGTGCTGACTGCCGGGCCCGTGACAGGCTTCGCAGGACACCCCCTCGTATACGGAGGCGGTTCCCAGTACGTGGGATGCCGGGCGATGGTAGACCGAGGTGTGACACTTCAGGCACTCCAACTTCGTACGCGGGTCGCCGGCAACTCCCATGGCGGCCGCGATGGCGCGCGCTTCGGCCGTGGCCAAGACGGCGAAGGCATCGGCGTGAGCGGTTCGCTTCCATGCACTGAAGTGGTCTTGTCGATCCGGTCCTTCGTGGCATTCGGCGCAGGAGGCGGCGCCCACGAAAGCGGGTTCTTTACGGGAGACAAGGAACTCGGGAAAAGACGGCTTGTGGAATTCGGCGTTTTCGGGAGTGGGGTGCTTGATCTTCTCCCAGGCCGCCTCCAAATCCAATCTTTCGCCTTTCAGGACGGCATCATGAGAACCTTTGGGCGCGTGGCAAGAGTGGCACTCCTCTTTGCTCGGCATTCGCAGGCCGCGTTTCATGGCCTGTTCGCGATTCATCATGATGGCGGCGTCCGCATACTCGCTGCCCGGCCCGTGACAGTGTTCGCACTGCACTCCGTCCTGAATTGCGAACGTGGGGTCGCGCTCCCAGGGTTCGGCCTCGGCAGCCGTCGCGTGGCAACCCAAACACAAAGGCGATTGCTGCGGGGGAACGGGGACCCCGCTCAACTTGGCGATTTGCCGGGCCTCCGGTTTGGATAGGGCGGCGTAGGCGTCGGCGTGTTTGGACCTGGCCCAGATCGAACATTTATTTCTCATCGCGTCACCGTCGTGACATTGGGCGCAGACCTTGACG
>FWPU01010410.1_pt1 | contig 13849 bp, 12 predicted proteins | sample 2228361 | NCBI WGS metagenome assembly FWPU01 (sample SAMEA103939777, study PRJEB20133) | metagenome | reverse complement strand
GTTTATTTTTTTAGCCTATAGTTTAAAAGGAAGAATGCTCACTATAGTTTCTTCTATTCAATTATTAGATATTTTAACAGAGAAATTTTTTTTAATTATTTTTTTTATTTCTATTTTTTTTGGTATAGTTTTAGTTTTAAAATATTGGGATTTACTTTATCATGATTTAGAAGAAAAATGGGTTGGAAAGTATAGTAAAGGGAAGCTAAAGTTAATAGTTTTGGCAATATTATTTATTCCATTATTAATTTTTGTAGGATGGGGATGGATATTTATATATTGGGGAATGTTATTGTGGGCATATTGTGATAGTAGAGATAAAACGATTACAGTATTAATAATTATTTTGATTTTTCTATGGATACCTGTAACATTATTTTTAGATCAAATAAAGAAAGCATGCATGGATAGTGAAATTGATGCATATCATAGTGCTTTGTATGAAAGTTTATTCCCGGGCACTATAAAAAAATTAGCTAATGAATCTATTTCTAATGAGAAGAAGCCATGGACTAAATTATTATTAGCTGAGCAGCTAAAAAAAAGTGGTGAATATCCTAAAGCAATATCAATTTATAATGAGATAATAAATAATGAACCTGATAATATTAAAGCTTTAAATAATTTAGCAAATACTTATTATAATATTGATATGTTAGAGGATGCTGTAAAATATTATGAGAAAGCAATAGAAGTAAATTCAAATGATGCAACATTATATTATAATTATAGTTTAGCAGTAAGATCACAATTTAATTTTTCTAAAGCAGATGATTTATTAAGGAGGGCACAATCGTTAAATTTAAATCTTATATTAGAATATGAAGGGCGTCCTGCAAATGAGAAAGGAGTGGTTGATTTTACTTTAAAGCCTATTGAATTAGCTAAACTTATATTTGATAAGACATCAATAGGTCAAAATTATTTTAATGCTGTAATGTTATTCCTAAACCCGATATCATTAATAATAATTGTGATGATGATTATTATACCTCATCATGTAAAAAAAATTGCTTTTGCGCAAAAGTGTGTTAGTTGTGGAGTAACATTTTGCAAGAAATGTCAGCCTATAGAGAAAAAACAAAAGTACTGTTCTCAATGTTTACATTTATTTATTAAGAAGGATGGTGTTGCTCTAACAGCAAAAAAAGAAAAAATGGATTACATTGAAAAAGTTAGAAAAAAAATGAATATAAAATCATATTTCTTAAATTTAATTGCGCCTGGTAGTGGAAGCATTTATCTAAATCATTTTAAAACAGGATTAATTTCATTATTTGTATGGGCATTTATTTTATCAATGTTTTTCACTATGAGATGGAGGATAATACCTTATTTTGCAAGCGATCTTAAATTATGGGAATCTTTATTTTATGGAGTAGTTTTGATACTTTATTATTTAATATTTAATATATTTAGTATATTAAAACCGAGGAAAGTTACTTAAATGGCTTTTGAAGGAACATTAGAAACATTTAGTATTGCCGATATATTACAATTAATTGGTTTACAAAGGAAAACAGGCATTCTTACATTAAAGAATAATGAAGAAGTAGTTACAATATCTTTCTATAATGGCATGATAGTTACAGCTGATTCAATTCCTAAAAAATTAGAAGATAAATTAGGCAAAGTATTAGTAAAGACTAATATGATAACATCGGAACAGTTGGAAGAAGCATTAGCGATTCAAAAGAGAACATTACAAAAATTAGGTTATATATTGGTTAAACAAGGTTATATTACACAAGAGCAATTGAAGGATGCCTTGCAAGTTCAAGTAGCACAAATGATATATAGATTATTTAGATGGTCAACTGGAGAATATTATTTTGATCCAAAAGCTAAAGTGGAATATGATCCTGAAAATATGGTTCCTATGTCAGCAGAAAGTATTTTAATGGAAGGTATTCAAATGATTGATGAATGGCCGTTAATTCAGAAGAAAATACCTAATTTTAATATTGTATTTAAAAAAGTTGAAAATATAAAAATAGAAGGTGAACAAAAAACTGATAATTCCTTAGAATCTGCTTCAGAATTTGATTTATTAGTAGAAGAATCAATTAAAGAAGTATTTACAGAAGATAAATTAAAATTAAATAAAGAAGAAGAAATGGTTTACAATCTTGTTGATGGTAAAAAAACTGTTCAGCAAATAATCGATAGATGCCCAATTACAGAATTTCATACATGCAAAGCGCTTTATGAACTTCTTATTAGAAATATAATTGAAATAATTGCAACACAAGAGGGTGTTGTTCCTGAAGTTAAAGTTAAACCTGAAATTGAAAAAAAGGAAGTATCAAAATTTTTTATCTCTATTGTTGGAATAGTTTTATTGCTTTTAATTATAGCAAATATAATTGTTAATATATATTCACCTTTTGGTTTTTATTATCCATATTATATAAAATTTAAGGAATTAAAAAGTAAAGAAACTACTTTAGAAAGAATGATTAAGTTAAAGGATGCTGTTCTTGTTTATAATAGTATTTATAATAAAATTCCATTTTCATTAGATGAAGTTAAGCAAAGTGTTCCTATTGAAGATAATAAAATTAATGATCCGTGGGGTCGTAGATATAATTATAAAGTTGAAAATGGTAGCTTTGTAATTAGTGGATATTCAGGAGAAAATATTGTAAATGAAGACCTATTTATTCGTGGATACTTTATTTTTGGTATCACTCAGCAGCAGCCAAATGTTAATCAAAAAACAGAATCTGAAGTAGAAATTATACCATGATTTTTAGAAAAGAAATTTCTATTCAAACAAAGGGCAACAATGATGTAATTGATATTACAAATTATGCTATTGAAGTGTTATGTGAATCTAAAATAAAAGAAGGTACTTTAATAGCTTTTGTTGTAGGTTCTACAGCAAGTTTAACAACTATTGAATATGAAAACGGTCTTATAAGTGATTTTAAAAAAATATTAGATGATTTAATTCCGTTTAATAAATCTTATAAACATCATTTAGCATGGCATGATGATAATGCACATTCTCATCTTAGAGCTTCAATAATTGGTTCTTCTGTAGTGGTACCTTTTAAAGATGGAAAATTAGATATTGGTACTTGGCAACAAATTGTCTTAATAGATTTTGATACACATCCTCGTCATAGAAAAATAATTTTTCAAATAATGAATTAAATTTTATTTAAAACAAATAGAGATAAATACTATAAATCACTTTGATATTTAATCTCTTCCACATATCGTGTTACCATTTTGAATTAATTTTATTATTTTAAGAGATGTAATTATTATATATTATATGTTGGTCTATAATGATATTAACAATATAGAAGAATTAGAATGCTCTGTTATTACTATAGGAAATTTTGATGGATTGCATTATGCGCATCAAAAAATAATAAAAGATGTTGTTGCTAAAGCGAATGGGTTAGGATGTAAAAGTATTTTAATAACTCTCGAGCCTCACCCCTTAAAGTATTTTGAGAAATATAATATTAAACTTTTGCAAACAGTATCTCAAAAATTAGAAATTATATCTTTATTGGGATTAAATATAGTTATTCTTTTACCATTTAATAAAGAATTAGCTAATATGAGTGCTATAGCTTTTGTTGAAAAGATTTTGATTGATAAATTAAAAATGAAGCATCTTTTTATAGGATATAATTTTCAATTTGGTAAAGAGAAAAAAGGAGATATTAGTTTATTGTTATCTTTATCTAAGAAATATAAATTTAATATTTATATTCAAGAACCGATTATAGTGGATGGATATGTTTGTAATAGTACGACTATAAGGAATTTTATTGAAAGAGGTGAAATTGAAATAGCAAATAAACTGTTGGATAGATATTATGCAATAAAAGGAAGAGTTATAAAAGGTTATCAAAGAGGTCAAATAATTGGTTATCCTACTATTAATATTCAAACGGATAATGAATTATTACCCTTGGATGGTGTTTATATAACATATGTATTGTACAAAAATATTTTTTATCCAAGTGTTACAAATATTGGATTTAAACCTACTTTTGAAGCTGAAAATAGATCTATTGAAAGCTATATAATTGATTTTAATAAGAATTTATATGATGAAGAAGTTCAATTGCATTTTATTAAAAGATTAAGGGATGAAAAGAAATTTGATTCTTCTGAGAAACTTATTGAGCAAATTATTAAAGATGTAGCTTATGCAAGGGATTATTTTAATTTATAAAAACAAAAAAAGTATTTTATGTTAAGTGAGATTGTATGAAAAGAAAAAATAAGGCTAATGATTTAATAAATTTAGTGCAAATAATGGATATACTTAGATCAGAAAGAGGTTGTCCATGGGATAAAGCTCAGACTCTTAAAGATTTGAAATCTTATGTATTAGAAGAAGCGTATGAATTAATTGAAGCTATTGATGAAGAAAAGATAGAAAACATTAAAGAAGAATTAGGAGACTTATTGTTTCAAGTTATATTTATAGCTAAACTTTTTCAAGAAAAAAGACAATTTGATATATTCGAAGTTGCAAAAACTATAAAAGAAAAATTAATTAGGAGACATCCGCATGTATTTTCTTTTGTAAAGGCAGACACTCCTTCAGAAGTTTTGTATAATTGGGAAATTATTAAGAAGAACGAAAAGCAAGAAGAAGAAAAAAGTCAAAAGCATTTTCTTGATAGCATACCTGAAAATTTACCTGCTTTGATGCAATCTAATAAAATAGGTATTAAAGCTGCTTTGATGGGTTTTGATTGGTCTAATGTTAATGAAATTTTTAATAAATTGGATGAAGAAATTAAAGAATTAAAGCAAGCTATTAATGAAGAAAATATTGATTACATAGAAGAAGAAATAGGCGATATGCTTTTTGTTGTATCAAATATAGCAAGATTTATGAAAATCGATCCTGAACAAGCTTTGAGAAAAACGAATAAAAAGTTTATAAAAAGATTTAATTATATTGAAGATGCTTTAAATAAAGAAGGTAAAAAATTTTCTGATGTAGACATTGATTATCTTGAATGTTTATGGCAAGATTCAAAGAAAAAAATTTAAATAAATTAACTATAAAAAAATAAAACTTAAATTATTATTTCTTTATGTTTTGTTGATTATAATGATTAATTAATGAAAAGAAAAGGATATCCCAGGCGATTTTATCGTTTTCTTTCATAGCTTTTTCAGCATTATCAAACAAGATTAATAATTTCCTTAATTCATTTATTGAAAAATTATTTGCTCTTTTTATTAAATAATGAGCAGCTCCGGAGGATATATTTTTAGCTAATAAATCTTCTTTATTATGTTCAAGCAAATAGCATTTTTTCAGATTCTGATCTTAAAGTTCTGCATACTTCTAATGCAGTATAGTTTTCTTGTTTCATTTTTATTATTGTGCTAATTAGGTATTTAATATTTTTATTTGCAAAAGATTCTATTAGCTGGAAGTCATTTAAAGATGTATCTTTATTAATGAAAGCTTTGGAATGCTCAACAGTGATTTTTTTTTCAGGTAAAATTAATATGAATATTTTTTGTAATTCTTTCATAATTTTACCTGTGTCTTTTCCAATATAGTCTGTTATGTATTTAATTGCTTCATTTTCAATATCATAATTATTGATAAAGCAGAATGATTTAATCCAATTGGGAAGATTATATTCTGATTCATAAAAGCAGGGAATAATTTGACAGTTTAATTTATTGAATAAATTTTCATATTGTTTTAAGAATGTTGATTTTGACCATTGCCATTGTGGAAACTGATAATCAAATATAATAAGATGTTCTTTTGGTTTTAATGTGAGTTTCTCAAAGAAGTAATTAATGTTATTAGCTTTAGATTTGCTTTTAGATAGAGATTTAGCATCTAATTTTTCCATTTGTTCTATAATAAATAGATGAGGATATGGGAATAATGAAGTCATTAATATATCATTGCTTATTTCATTGATATTAGAAATAGTGGAGCGAGTATATTTAGGTGCTTTATTATAGATTGATGAAATGTAATTTATTAAAGAATTATGCAAAAAAATTTTTAATTCTATTACATCCCCGATAGTTATATAACAATCAGCCAAATTCTTTATATTTTTTATAGCATCAAATAAATTTATTTCTTTAATCATAGTTTGTAGTTAAATATAATATCATAAAATTAATTAATTGTAATAATTGTATATATTTATTTGTAATTTTTTTAGGAAAATAAGGGATAAGAAAGTAGATAAGGCTCATAATACAATTTGTTTTATTGACTTTATTATAGCTAAATGTTAGTATAATAAGAGAGGAATTAAGATGCAGGATTTTCAATTACCAAAAAGAATAGGTTCTTATTTATTATTAAAAAAAATTCATGAAGTAAATTGGGGTAGTTTATATGTATCAGCTAAAGGTGATGAAAACAGAATAAATGATTTTTTTATTGTTGGATTGTTGAAAGACTATTTTTCTGATGAAATAATTTCGTATATGAATAATATAGGTAATCAATTGCGTGGTGTATCTGAACTTTTTTTATGGCATCCAATTGAATTTTATTATGAATCGCCTTATGGGATAGCTATATTTCCTATTTTTAAAGCATTTTCATTAGAAGAAATAATTAAAAGAGCTCAAACAGCTTTAATGCCATTAAGTATAGATTTGGTATTATTAATATATAGTAAAATACTTGAAGGATTAGAAATATTACATGAAATGAGACTAAATGAGAAAAGAATTATACATGGTTTAGCAATTCCATCTAATATATTTATTTCTATTGAAGGGGAAGTAAAATTATTGCATTGTGGTATTTTTCAATCTTGTATAGAAAAGAATGAAATAGATAATCAATTTAAAGAAGATATAAAAGAATATTTATCTAAGGAACAATTAGCAAATGAAGTTATGGGAAATAGATATACAGATATTTATACATTATCTGTTGGACTATTGGAATGCCTATCTAATAAATCTATTAAAGAATATGATAATAAATCCCTTAAAGAAGTTATAGATGAGTTATCAATTTTTACTCCATCATCTGATTTAATAGAGGCTCCTAAAGAGATAAAAGATATTTTATATAAAAGTTTAAATGATATTCCTCAAGAAAGGTATAAGACATGTGAAGACATGAGACGGAATCTTGATGATTATTTATTTTCCAGCGAATTTCAACCTTCTACTTTTAATCTTGCATTTTATATGAATGGCTTATATAGAAATGAAGCTTCTTTTATAGATGGAATAATAGAAGAAAGTAAGAAGCAAGATTTGACTTCATATTATGTTATTCCTGTTATAGAAGAAGAAAAACCTATAGAAGAAGTAATAGAAAAAGATGAACTTCAAGAAGAAATAATTGAGTTAGAAGAAACGGAGGCTAAAGATGTTATTAAAGAGGAACCAGTTTTTCGTATGAGAGAGAGCTCGCTATTTAAAGAAAAAGCAGTGAAAGAAGAAGTAGCTATTCCTGCTAAGAAAACATTTTTCTTGCCTGTTATAATTGCTGTATTGATATTGATTATAGGTGCTACTGCTATATATTTTTTATTATTAGGTGGTAATATTCCGGGTAAGTCAACTCAGGTAGCTGATCAAAAAATTGCACAAACTGATTTGAGCCAAAAATTAGATATTGAAAAGAAAAAAAGGGAAGAGATTGAAAAAAAATATGAAGAAGATAAACTTGCTTTACAACAAAAAATTAAAGAATTAGAAGAAAAACTAAGTCAGCAAATATCTGAAGCGGAAAAAAAGAAAGCAATGGAAGATATTAAGAAATTGCAAGAAATGAAGAAAGCGGCAGATGAATCTTACTCTAAGGAAATAGCAAATATAGAAAAAAGCAGTTCATCTCTTGATTCTGAAAAAATAAGTGAGCAGAAAGATGCAGAGAAAGTAACTAAAGAAGATAAAGGGATTGAAATAAAAGAAGATAATAAAATAATAAGTTCAAACTCTCAGGAAGTAATTGAAACTAAAACTAAACCTGATGAGAAGAGTATAGCTATTTCTGATGCTGCAGGAACTATTAAGAATGATGATGTTAAAGTTGATAATAAAACATCTGAAGAAGTTCCATTAAAAACAGGTGATATTAAAAGTTCAGACACTACTCAGGATTCTGATAAAGATAAAATTCAAAAATCATTTACACCACCTTCAATTGCATATGCAAATGAACTAGACGCACCACTTAAAATTATAAAAGAGGTTAAACCAGAATATCCAGCTATTGCAAGAAAACAAAAAATAGGTGGAATAGTTGTTGTTTCCATTATTATTAATACAGATGGTAAAGTAGAAAAAGCTGCTGTTCTCAAAGGACATCCATTGTTAAATGATGCTGCATTAGATGCTGCTAAAAAATTAGTTTATTCTATCCCTAAAAAGAATGGAGTTCCTACCAAAGTTCAAATCTCAAAAGTTTATAATTTTAAACCTTAATATTTTTCTCGTATTCAAGATAAAAGAAATTACTAGATTTAGGCAGAAAAAATTCCTATAAATAAAGAAAAATTTATCATTTATTATAAATATTTGGATTTTATTAGGAATGAATAATTTATATAAATAGAGAGGAGAAATGCATGGTTACTGTGAAGGAAACTAACATAAAAGAATTAACATTGTATTCAAAAGGCAAAGTAAGAGATATTTATATTTTAGAAGATAAGCTTTTATTTATTTCAACAGATCGTTTATCAGCTTTTGATGTTGTTATGAATGAACCTATACCGTATAAAGGTATTGTATTAAATAAATTATCATTATTTTGGTTTGATTATACTAAAGATATAGTAAGAAATCATATTCTAACTGATGATTTAGAAGAGTATCCAATTGAAATTCAAAAATATAAAGATATATTGCAAGGTAGATCTGTAATAGTAAAGAAAGTAAAAATGATACCGTATGAGTGTGTAGTTAGAGGATATTTATATGGTTCTGCTTGGGATGAATACAAAGAGAAGCATTCAGTATGTGGAGTTAATTTACCGGATAATTTAAAATTTGCACAAAAGTTATCAGAGCCTATTTTTACACCTGCTACAAAAGCAGATACAGGACATGATATAAATGTTAATGAAGAGCATTTAAAAAATAATTTGGGTTCTGAATTAACAAACAAACTTAAAGAATTAAGTTTCAAAATATATAATAGAGCAGCGCAATATTGTGAAAAGATAGGTATTCTTATTGCTGATACTAAATTTGAATTTGGAATTGATAATGGAAATATAGTACTCTGTGATGAATTAATTACACCTGATTCTTCAAGATTTTGGTTAAAAGAAAAGTATATAGAAGGAACTAACCAGGATTCATTAGATAAGCAATTAGTTAGGGATTATTTAAATAACATAAAATGGAATAGAACACCACCGCCACCTCCTTTGCCAAATGAAATTATACAGGAAGCTTCAAAAAGATATGTACAAATTTATAAAATGATAACGGGTCAAGATTTATAGTTATCTTTTAAAAGAAAATATGTATTGATGATGCAGATGAGAAAGTATATAGATTTGCATATACATTCAAAGTATTCAAGCGATGGGTTTTTATCTCCATTAGAGATAGTTTTAAAAGCGTGTGAGAATGACTTTAGAACTATTGCAATAAGTGATCATGATACTATAGCTGGAGTTAAAGAAGGATTGTACTATGGGAATAAATATGGTGTTGAAGTTATACCTGCTGTTGAAGTAACAACAGAGTTAAATAAACATTTCTATCATATTTTAGCTTATTATTTTGAGCTTTCTAATGAATATATTAATTTGCTTATTAAGAATTTAAATATTATAAGAAAGAATAAGAATCTTTTTCGTATTAAGAAGATAAAAGAATTAGATTTATTTGTTCCTGATGGGGTTATGGATTTAATTAATAATGGAGAGCTATTAGTAGGTCCAACATTAGCAAAGGCAGTAATGGATGATGATAGAAATCAGGGGAATTTATTGGTTAAGAAATTTAAAGAAGAGGAGCCTAAAGATTATATAATTTTATTTTATAAAAAAATTATTAAAGACATTGATAAAAGCTATGATGAGCAAAAATGGCTTTCTACATTAGAAGCAATAAGAATAATAAGGCAGGCTGGTAGTATTCCGGTATTAGCACATCCGGGCGCTTCATTATTTTATGCTACTGAGTCTGATATTAAAATGCTTAAAGATAATGGACTATCAGGCTTAGAAGTATATTCAACTTATCATAAAGAAGAGCAAATAAATGAGTATAAAGAGATTGCATTAAAACTTAATTTATTAATTACGGGCGGTTCGGATTTCCATGGAAAAGTAAAAAAGCATATTTATTTTGGTGCAATGAAGATAGAAGATTATACAATTATAGAGAAGTTAAGAAGCCATTATATAAGTACTACAGGCATATAAGAAAGGTTAATTAATTTGACATAAAGTTTAATATAGTATAATATAAGATAGCTTAGGAGGAGAGGTGCTGGAGTGGTCTAACAGGGCTGCCTGCTAAGCAGTTGTCCTCTGAATAAGGGGACCGTGGGTTCGAATCCCACCCTCTCCGCCATATAATAAATCATTTTGTGAGTGTTGTTACTTTTTATAAATAAAAAAATGGGATACTTTTAAAAGCATCCCACTTTTTTATTCTACATTGCATTTTCTACAACCAGAGCTACAGCTTCCCCACCGCCAATGCATAAACTTGCCAAACCATATTTAGCATTCCTATTTTTCATTGCATATAATAGAGTTGTCAAAACTCTTGCACCACTAGCTCCAATTGGATGTCCAATTGCTACTGCTCCTCCATTAACATTAACTTTGCTATGGTCAAGTTCTAATTCCTTTATTGCTCCTATTGCAACGCTTGAAAAAGCTTCATTTAGTTCCCATAAATCTATATCACTTGTCTTCATACCAAGCTTCTTCATTAACTTATTTACAGCATCCTTAGGAGCAAATGGAAATTCTTTTGGATCACGCGCTGCTGCACATTGACCCTTGATAATTACCATTGGCTTAATGTTTAATTCTTTGGCTTTTTCCTCTGACATTAAAACTACCGCAGCTGCTCCATCATTGATCTTAGATGCATTAGCTGCAGTTATTGTCCCATCTTTTTCAAAAGCTGGTTTTAAAGTCGGTATTTTATCAAAAATAACTTTCCTAGGTTCCTCATCTTCTGAAACTATTATAGCTTCTTTTTTACCAGGTATCTCTACTGGTACTATCTCATCTTTAAATAATCCATTTTCAATAGCATTTAATGCACGTTTATAACTTTCTATTGCATATGCATCCTGCTGCTCTCTTGTAATACCTAATTTCTTTGCACATGCTTCTGCACAATTACCCATATGAATATTATTATATACATCCCATAGACCATCTTTAATCATTAAATCAGTAAATTCTCCATGTCCTAACCGATAACCTTCGCGTGCTTTCGCAACAATATATGGTGCTAATGACATATTTTCCATTCCGCCTGCAATAATTATATCTGCATCACCTAACGCTATGGCTTGTGCTGCTAACATTACTGATTTTAAACCAGAACCGCATACCTTATTTATTGTCATACATTCTACTTTCTCTGGTAAACCTGCAAATATGCATGCCTGACGAGCTGGCGCTTGTCCTAAACCACCCATTAATACATTTCCCATTATTACTTCATCTACCATATCGTTTGATATACCCGCTTTCCTGATAGCATCCTTTATTGCTATTGCCGCTAATTTAGGCGCCGGAACAGATGCTAAAGTTCCCATAAATGAACCTACCGGTGTCCTTGATGCACTTATTATACATACATTCTTTATCGCCATAACTTTGACTCATTCTTGCTATTTGCTATCTTATGCAAATAACAATTTGAGCTATACACCTCCTTTTTATTATTTTGTTAACTTTTCTATATTTAATTTTGTATCCTCTGTTTAATAATTTTTCCTCTATCCCACATCTAAATTTAGCTTTTTCCTTTATCTGCTTTGCTCTATCTTATATAATAACTGCGTCTCTCCAACTCTTATTATATCACCTTCTTTTAAAATACTTTGTTTTATCTTCTTTTCATTTATAAATGTACCATTAGTGCTTTGTAAATCCACTATTATAAATTTATCTTGCTGTGGGATTATCCTGCAATGCTGACTTGAAATAGTTATATCTTCTAATGAAATATCACAATTCTCAGAACGACCTATAGTAATAGATCTATCATATGATAAATAGAATTTCTTTCCTATCATCTTACCCTTTCTTATTATTAATAATGGCTTCTCTAATAGTACAAATGTATTTTCAATTGCTTCTTCTGGTACTGGTGTCTTTTTTAGTAATTCCGGCGCTATAATAATTTTTTCCTCCTCCGCTTCCTCTTTTTCTACTTTTTCTTCAACCTGACAATCAGGACATTGTAATTGATATTCCTCCAATACTCTTCCACATTTTGGACATTTTCTTTTCTCCTTCTTCCCCTTTACATATATTACTAAGCCAAAAATCCCTATAACTAAAATTATCAATATTATTACTAAAATTAATATATTTAATATCGAAAATGCTCCTTCTTCCTTTATCTTCTTTTCTGGAACCTGAATAGGCTTTTGTATAACTTCCTTTGATAAACTTTCATCTACCTTGCTTATACTTTCTTCTCTTAAAGTACTCTTTTTCTCCTTTATTATTCTCTCGCTTATTATATCTAATTCTTTATTGATAGAATTTGTAATAGCACGCGCTCCCATATCTGATAAATCATAATATTTACCATTTGATAAAAGACTTAATCTCTTTAATGTTCTCTCACCATTTATATTTTTTCCTACCCTTATTGCATATATAGATATTTTTTCTTCTGTTAACATCCTTGCAATATCATCAAATAAAAGAGTGCTATTTTCATTTAAACCATCGCTCAGCATTATTATTGCTTTCAGCTCATTTTTATATAAAGCTAAATCTTTGCTTGCAAAAAAAATAGTATCGTAAATTGTTGTATATATAGCTGATGGATATAATTTATTTATTTCTTGAATAAGAAATTCTTTATTATCAGTAAAATCTATTGCTTTTAATGGCTCATTACCTATTGTATAAATTGCTATTTTTTCATTCCCCTTTAACTCATTTATATATGATATTGTTGCTTCTTTTATTAATTTGAAATCATTTTTACTTATGCTAAGGCTTATATCTATCAATATTGAAATATACTTCTCATTTTCCTTCGAGATGGATAGAGAAAATGTACAAAGTATAAGAAAATTGACTAAAATATAAATAATTATATATTTTCTTATCATAATAAAATTGATTATTTTGGACTATAATAACATGCGATAAAAAATTTACGAAATTCAGGATTATCACATAAAGCTTTATTGATGCCAAAATATGATTTTATCATTTCATTGCTTTTTCTAATTCTTTGAGCTAACAATTTTGCTGAACCACTCCAGAATTTAATAGCAAATGAATAAGATTCTTCCATTAATCTAAGTATTTCTGAATGAGGGATACGAACAATTAAGCAAGGTTCTTCTGCTATAACATCAGCAGATATTTCTTGTTTATCTATAAATGTAATTTCACCAATTATAGCATAAGGTTGCAAAGTGCTTAAAATTATTTCATGTCCGTGTAAATTTAGAAGTACTTTTGCTGTTCCTTTTATTAAAATTATAATATAGGAGCTAAATTCTTTTTCTTTAACTATATATTCATCTACTTTGATTAACAATTTTTCTGATTTTTCAGCAATCTTTTTTATTTCATTCTCATCGAGTTCACTAAATAATATTGATTCTTTTAATGCTTTTTCTATATCAATCATAATTTACCTTTATCATATTATCATATTTTTAATTTGCATT
>FWPU01010407.1_pt1 | contig 13854 bp, 13 predicted proteins | sample 2228361 | NCBI WGS metagenome assembly FWPU01 (sample SAMEA103939777, study PRJEB20133) | metagenome | reverse complement strand
CTGCCCCCGTTGACGGGGGCTGTCCCCCGCCAGCGGGGGACGGGGGCGACGGCATCCCATGCCGTCATTTTCCTGCGGCGTGATGCGTCAACGACGCAGGAGGGATTCCTCCATCTTACGAGAATAGAGAACCTTCAGCGCTGTCTCATTGGGCGGCGGTGGGGGAAACCAACCGCAGTGCCACTCCATAGCCGTGGCTGCCTTCAGAAAAGTGGAGGCGTACTTCTTGATAAAGCGCAATCGCTGCACTCAGGTTCTCTTCTGCTTCCTCTCCCTGATCCGCCAATCTACGTCGCGCAATTGCCTCATTTGCCACAGGTGCCGGGAAAAGCCCTGGCACCACAACTGGCGCTCCGGGCACAACCACACCTAACCTAAACACCACAGCCACCATCCCATCGCTATCAACACCAGCGGTAGTCCATACCGCAACCACCAGCGGAAACAGGTGAAGATTCGCGTTTTTTGTGGAGGAACGTTTTCCATTGCGGGCTATTTCAACAAGGTCAGCGGGTCAACGCACTTTGAGTGGAACGCGCCAGCAACGGCGGGGTGAGTGATTTCGCCGTTGGCGATGTTGATGCCGCGCCGCAGCGCGGCGTCGGATGCGACGGCGGCTTTGAGTCCGTTGTTGGCGATGGCGAGGATGTAGGGCATGGTGGCGTTCGTGAGCGCGTAGGTCGAGGTGCGTGGGACGGCGCCGGGCATGTTGGGGACGGCGTAGTGGATGACGTCGTGCAGCAAATAAGTTGGGGCGGAGTGGCTGGTTGGGTGCGTAGTAGCGATGCAGCCGCCTTGGTCAACGGCAACGTCGAGGATGACGGAGCCGGGTTTCATCTGCTTGACGATTTCCTCTGAGACGAGTTTGGGCGCTTCCGCGCCGGGGACGAGCACCGCGCCGATGAGCACGTCGGCGTAGAGCGCGGCGCGTTCAATGGTGTATTCGTTGGAATAGACTGTGAACCCGCTGCCGCGCAAAATATCGTCCAGATATTTCAGGCGGTCGTGGTCAATGTCGAGGATCGTCACGTGGGCGTTCAAACCGACGGCGACTTTGGCGGCGTTGAGTCCGACGATGCCGCAGCCGATGATGACGACTTCGGCGGGGGGGACGCCGGGCACGCCGCCCAGAAGAATGCCGCGTCCGCCGTGCTTGCGTTCGAGATATTGCATCGCGGCTTGCACCGCCATCTTGCCCGCAATCTCGCTCATCGGCACCAGCAGCGGCAGTCCGCCGCGTTCGGTCTGAACGGTTTCGTAGGCGATGCCGATAATGCCGCTGCTTTGCAGAGCGCGGGTCAGTTCCAGCGAGGACGCAAGGTGCAAATAGGTGAAAAGCATCTGCCCGCGCCGCAGACGGCGATACTCCGTCGGCAGCGGCTCTTTGACCTTGACGACGAGTTCCGCCCGCCCCCAGACTTCTTCGGCGGTGTCCACCAACATGGCTCCTGCGCCTTCGTACTCGCTGTCTGAAATCGCACTGCCCCATCCCGCGCCTTGTTCGACCAGCACCTGATGTCCGGCGCGGGTCAATGTCTTCACGCAGGCGGGCGTCATCGCCACGCGAAACTCGCCGTCTTTGATCTCCTTCGGTACGCCGATGATCATTCTGTTGATTTCCTTCTGGGCATGTTTGGAAACTGCCCTTACATGGGCATGTTTAGAAACTGCCCCTACAATGACCCCATGAACTCATGAACCCTGTTCACTCGCAAAGCGTCGGAAGAACGAACGCAGGCGGGAGGCGATACTCTCTGGTTCAGGCTGCATGTGGTTGTAACGTCGCGGGCGGTGGGCGGCGTAATGGAGCAGACCGACGCCGGTGGAGAACATGGGGTTGTCCACTTTGTTCGTCCAGTCGTTGAGACCTGAAGGACGCCCCAGTCGCGTGGGCAGTTCCAAGACCTCTTGGGCACATTCCACCGTTCCCGTCAAAAGCGAGCCGCCGCCGGTGAGAATGGCGCCGATGGCGAGACGGCTGTAGAGGTTCGACTCCTCAATTTTCGCGCGCGCCAACGCAAACAGTTCCACCATGCGCGCTTCGATGATTTCGCCCAGAATCTGGCGCGGCAGCCGCAGGCGCTCGCTCGTTCCCGCGCTAACGACCTCAATCATCTCGTCCGTCGTGATGAACCGCTTCAACGCCGCGCCGCGTTCTATCTTCAATCGTTCGGCGGATTCCGACGGCGTGCGCAGCCCGATGGAGATGTCGCGGGTGACGTGGTTGCCCGCCACGGGCACCGCCGCGCTGAACGCGATGCTGCCGTCTACAAATACGGCGATGTCGGTGGTTCCGCCGCCGATGTCAATCAGCACGATGCCCAAATCTTTTTCGGCTTGCGTGGCGATGACCTCGCCGGTGGCGATGGGTCCCAACACCAGATGCTCCACTGCCAGACCCGCTTGCTCTACACATTGCACTACATTGGCGATGAAACTCGCCGCGCCGGTGACGATGTGCGTTTCGACCTCCAGCCGCGTCCCCACCATGCCGACGGGACGCCGCACGCCGCTCTGTCCGTCAATGGCGAACCCGCGCGGAATCGGCTCGCCAATCAAAACGCGATCGGGGGGCACCTCAACAGTGGTGGACTCCATCACGCGCGCTACGTCTTCTTCCGAGATGCGCCCGCTGGGAATCGTGACTGTGCCGTGCTTGTTCATGCACTGAATATGCTCCCCCGTGACTCCGACACAGACCGCGTGAACCTCCGCGCGCGCCATGTGCCGCGCTTCGTCCACGCTCTGCCGCACGGCGCGCACGGTCTCTTCCACGTCTACCACGATGCTCTTCTGCAACCCGCGACACGCCGCCATCCCCACGCCCTCGATGCGCAGGCGTTCCTGTCCCTCCGTCCGCCCGACCACCGTGCAGACCTTCGTGGTGCCGATGTCCAGACCCGCTAAGATGTCCTGTGACATCTGCTGTGGGGCAATGGGGCAATGGATCAACGAGTTCATGAACACATTGACTCATTGACTCATTGACTCATTGACTCGCTACCACTGCAACCTCTCCTTATCCACCGTCGCCGGCGCGCGCTTTTGGAAATAGTTGAGCAGGTGTCGGCGCAGGATGGCAAGGTTGTCGAAGATGCGTTTGCCGAACACAACATAGGCGGCGATGACCAAATCCGCGCCCAACTGGTCGCCGACCCACGCCAGCCCCGCCGCTAACAGCGTGTTGACGAAAAAGCCGCTGATGAAGACCCAATCATCGAACTTGTCTTCAACGTGCGCCCGGATCCCGCCGATGACGGTATCAATGCCCGCTAAGATGGCGACCGCCATATATTTGGCAACCATCGGGTCCGCAAGCGGCGCACCTGCAAAGTAAAACAGCGCAAAACCGACCAACAACCCCAACAGAGGCAGCCACATAAGAAAACCTCAAGAATGAGTCAATGGGTCAATGACCCCATGAACCCATTGACCTATTGACTCATTGACTCATTGTCTATTGTTTCTTTTCTTCCTTCCCCGTCTTGGCGTGCTTGAAGTTTGGCAATCCCTCCATCGCCGGCAGAGAGATTTCTTCTTGCGGCGTGACTTTTGTCAGGATATACGGACGGAACTCGTCCAAGATCCCGCCGGGGGCTTCCAACGCGCCGCGCAGGGCTTCGGGGTCGCCGAGGGCTTCAATTTTATAAGGAGCGCCGATGCGCACGTCGTCGACGCGGATGACCAACCCCACGCAGCGCACGTAGGAGTTCGTCCCCAGGCGGCGTCCATTAACGGCGACGGCTTCCGCGCCCGCGCTGCGGAGTTCGTTCACGACCTGAAGGATTTGCCAGTCGTGAACCAGATACATTTCCTTCTCAAGCGGCGGAGCGTCTTCGGGGATTTTGGGGTTGTCGTTGAGAGTGACGAGAAGACCGCGTCCCTTCACCGGCATCAAGCCCGCCGCAATCTTGGCTTTCTGCAACTCGTCCGCCAGTATCTTCGCTTGCTTTGAGTCTTGCTCTGAGGCTGCCAGAATGGTGTTCAACTTCGCCTGCAACTCTTTGTTGGCTTGTTCCAGCCGTTGCACATCGTTCTTCGATTGGACAAGTTCGGCTAACTGGGTCTGGGAGGCGCGTCTCTCCGTGTCACGGATGTTCCGCTGCGTTTTCACCTGCGTCGCCACCAGTCCGCTCAGGATGAAGAACGCCACCGTCAATGACAGTTGCACGTCACGGCGCATGGTTTTCCGCTGACGCGCAGGTTGTGCCGGCAGTGGCGCGGGGTCTGAACTGGCAATAGAGTCGTTCATAGGTTCACCTTCTTCGTCTTTTCCTTCCACGTCGGCACGTTCACCGACGTGAAGTCTAAGTATTCCGCCGTCTGTCCGGTCTTGTGCAGGAAGGCAATGGCGCGGTGAACGCGGCGCAACTTGCGCTCCCATTCGTCGTTGCCCAGCCGCACAAGTGTTTGGTTGGGCAGCCGCAGCGACAGGAAACCGTGGTCGTAGAAATACCGCTCCGGCGACGGCGTTTTCGTGCGCTGTATAACGTCAAACGCTTGCTGAACGTTCCGCAAGTCCTGCGCCTCCAGCCGGTCGCCCAATCGCCACTCGCGGTCGGTCCTCATCTGCACCAAAGCGAGCCCGGGCAAACGCCGATGCTCCACCCGAAACAGAACGCCGTGACGGTCAGCGACCCAGAACACAGGAATAGAGTTGGCGGTTGGGAGTCGGGAATGAGAATCGCTGTCCCTCATTCCCTGCCTTCTTTCCACCAGAAAATAGGGCTGCCGCTCGGTGACGTGAACGGTCATGCGCAGCGACGGCAAACGGTTGAACCGCACGGACTCAATTTCGGGAATCGTCAGAATGCGCTGCGACACGGCTCGCTTGGGCGGATAAATCGCGGGCTTGCCGATTAAATCTTGCGCGTAAAACATCACTCGCTCTTTCGGCAGTGTGCGCAGTCCTGTGACGCGCACGGACTTCACCTGAAAGCGCGGAGACCGAAACAGCGCGACGATGAAAAGAACCACGACGGATAACAGCGTCAGGCGCAGGAACGTTTTCATCGTGCGAATCCAACTCCTACGACGAATCAGTTTCCGCAAATCGGGAATCGAAGTGGGCGGTGTGGGTGGCTGCATCGCTAACTACTTGAATGGTTGATGGTTAATGGTCAATGATCTATGACATGCCGTTTCATTGACCATTAACCATCAACCATTCACCATTGACCATGCCGTTTTGATGAGTTCTTCAATCAGTTCTGCAAACGACATCCCCGCGGCTTTCGCCGCGTCGGGGACGAGACTGGTTTGAGTCAAGCCGGGAAGCGTGTTGACTTCCAACAGAAACGGACCCCGCTCTTCGTGCACCATGAAGTCGGCGCGGGCGAATCCGCGACATCCCAGAGCGCGATACGCAGACAACGCGATGTCCTGCGCCTTGCGCTGCACGGCTTCGGGCAGCCGCGGCGGGATCAGATGTTCCGAGCCGCCTTCGGCGTATTTGGCTTCGTAATCGTAAAAACCGGCTTGCGATTTCGGAACGATTTCGATGAGCGGCAAGGCGCGCGCGGTCGCTCCTTCGCCCAAAATGGCGGCGGTGATTTCGACGCCGTCAATGAACTCCTCAATGAGGACGCGGTGGTCGTAGCGCAGCGCCTTCTCGACGCCCGCTCGCAAATCCTCCGGGCGTTTGACGATGGAGACGCCGAGGGTCGAACCCGCTGACACCGGCTTGGTGACAACGGGATAGCCCAGCGCGTCAATCTCGCGCAGCGCCAGATTCCACGCCTGCGGCGTTTCGACCTCCTCGCGCAGCAGCATGACGCCGTTCGGCGTGGGCAAGCCCTCGTAATCAAACAGTTTCTTGCTGAGGACTTTGTCCATCGCCATCGCGCTCGCTGCCACCCCTGAGCCGACGTAGGGAATCTGCGCCGCTTCGAGCAGCGCGGCAACCACGCCATTCTCGCCCGCTCCCCCATGCAGCGCAGGAAAAACGACGTCAACGTCCGACTCACACAAGGCTTGCGGCAGCTGCCAGAGTGACAGCGTAATGAGCGGAAAATCCGTCATCCGTTTCTGCGCCTGCACCTCTGCCGCGCGCGGCGGGAGCGACTCCAACTCTACGCACAACACCTCAAACTTCGCCGGGTTCAGAGCCTTCGCCACGCCCCAACCCGACCAGAGCGACACCTCGCGCTCCGGGGAATCACCCCCCATGAGAACTGCAACTTTCTGCCGAGACATATCCCACCTCTCCGTTCGTAGTCAGGCACGAACCCTCGCGCAGTGCCGTCCCAACCGCACTCCACTCTGTTGCGTGCGTGACTACAAACTTTCTCCTACGATGCGGACTTCGGTTTCGAGGCGGATGCCCCGACGTTCCCACGCCAACTGTTGCAGTTGGCGGATGAGCGTCAGAATATCCTCACAACTCGCCCGTCCACAATTGATGATAAAATTCGCGTGTTTTTCCGACACCTGCGCGTCGCCGACTCTCAGGCCCTTCGCGCCCAACTCGTCCAACAGCTTGCCCGTTGAGCAACCTTCCGGGTTTTTGAACATGCACCCGGCGTTTGCCTCTGCGACGGGCTGCGTCTGCCGACGATAACGCAGATGGTCTTGCACAAACTTCTGTAATTCTTCCACGTTCTCCGCGGGCTTCAGCGCGAACGTCGCCTCTGCCACGATGCGGTCGCCAATGTTGCTGTGACGGTAACAGAATTCCAAATCCTCTCGCCGCAGAACCTCAACACTCCCATCACGATTCACGCAAGTGACCGACTCCACGCAATCGCCCGTCGCCCCGCCCGCCGCGCCCGCGTTGCCCCAAATCGCGCCGCCTACTGTGCCCGGCACACCGCACAAACATTCCAACCCCGCCAAGCCGTGATTGACGGCCTCCCGCGCCAATCCCATCGTGTAAGTCGCCGCGCCCGCTGTCACGTACGTGCCGTTAATGCGCACGTAATCAAAACCTTTTCCCAACCGTATGACGACGCCACGTATGCCCCCATCTTTCACCAACATATTCGTCCCGCGCCCGATGACCGTCAGCGGCACGGATTCATCGTGCGCAAACTTCACGACGGCGCACAACTCATTGAGGTCGCTTGGTTCCACAAACACATCGGCAGGTCCACCGATGCGCAGCGATGTGTGGTTCGACATCGGCTCGTTGAAAGAAACCGATGAGGCGAGTTCCCGAATTTTCAAGTAACGTGGGTCTGTGTTCATGTTCTACGACAGCAAAGTGTTTAACTTCCTGAGTAATTCCTCTTTGCTCACCGACCCTCCATGTCTATCTCCGGGTGGAGGTTCCGCCTTGTTACCCCTGCTAAAAGTTGGTCGAGGGTATACGTCGGTTCGGAAACGGGGGTGGCAATGAGTTTCCCATTCACTACCGCTAAATCCACGATCGAGCCGGGTTGAATATGGGAGACGGCAGCGAGCGATTTAGGAATCCGCATCGCCAGACTGTTGCCCCATTGCTGAATTTGAACGCGCATGGTTTATCCTCCCATCAACTGACCTCTACCATCTTCCCCGCCATCTCCCCAATATCCCCCGCGCCCATGAACACCACGAGGTCGCCCGCCCGCGCCCAGTCGCGCAGGATGGGCAGCGTTTCCTCTTTCGTCGGCGCGAAGGCGACGCGCACCTGCGGGAAGCGGCGGCGGATGCTGTCCACGATGAGTTGCGCGCTCACGCCTTCAATCGGCTTCTCGCGAGCAGGGTAAATTTCGGCGATAACAACGCCGTCGGCTGCGGCGAGAGATTCCGCGAATCCCTCAACGAAGTGCTGCGTGCGCGAGTAAAGGTGCGGCTGGAACGCGACGAACATGCGACGACCTTCGTAGCCCTCTCGCGCTGCCGCAAGCGTTGCCGTCACTTCCGTCGGATGGTGCGCGTAGTCGTCAAAGACCATCACGCCGCCGACTTCGCCGACCAGTTCAAAGCGACGGTGCACGCCGCGAAACGGCGCCAGCGCCGCCGCCGCGTCCACCCAGGCGATGCCCAAGTGCTGCGCCACGGTCAGGGCGGCACAGGCGTTGAGGACGTTGTGCTTACCCGGCACGTTCAGCGTGACCTCGCCGACCTGTTCCCCACGTTGCCAGACCTCAAAATAACTCCGCCGCTCCCACAGGCGCACGCGGCGGGCGGTCACGTCAGCGTCGTCACTGTAGCCGTAAGTCCATCGCTTTGCCGCCGCGTCCATCACGCGGCGCACGTTGGCGTCGTCGGCGCACAGCACGGCGCACTCGCTCGCGCTGTCGAGGAACTGCCGAAAGGCGTTGAGAAGGTTCTGTTCTGTCTGATAAAACTCCATGTGCTCCGGTTCGATGTTTGTCACGACGGCAATCGCAGGCGGCATCTTCAGAAACGCGGCGCGGTACTCGTCGGCTTCAATCACGCAGAGGTCGCTGTTGCCCAGCCGCGCATTGCCTTTGAACTCGCTGACCTCGCCGCCGACCAGCACCGTTGGGTCACAGCCGCAACGTTCCAGCATCAGCGCAATCATCGAACTCGTCGTCGTCTTGCCGTGCGTGCCCGACACGGCGATGCCGCGATATTGCGAAAAGATCTGCCCCAACGCCTCAGGGCGCGAAAGGATGGGGATGTTTCTCCGCTGCGCTTCAATGATTTCAGGGTTGTCCATCGGCACCGCGCTGCTCACGATAACGAGTTCCGCGTCTCCCACGTTGCGGGCATCGTGCCCCATGGAAATCCGTGCTCCTTGCTCTTTCAATCCCTCCAATAGCGATGACCACTTGAGGTCAGAACCGCTGACACGAATGCCGCGATGCAGCAGCACGCTCGCAATCGCGCTCATGCCAACGCCGCCTATCCCCACAAAGTGAACCGCCCGCGCGCTCTCCAATTCGATGGTGGCTGTGTCTGTTCTCATCTCTAAATCCTATTCTACACACAAATCAAACGCGACGCAATAAAACGGGAAAAAATTGTGTGCGGTGGCGCAAACGTAGGGGCGGCGCGTCTCTGCCAGACCTGTTTCCGCGCCCCAAATGGGGCTGACAGAGACGCGCTGCCCCGATATTTCCACATCAAGAAAGCAACTCGCCGCTGAATATCGTATAATAAGGGGAAAGGAAGGTGAATCAACATGCGCACAATTGGAAATCTTGTATCGTTCCTATTATTGGTGCTGCTCGTGTGCCTCATCATCTTTGCCGGCGGCTCGCTGGCAATGGGATTGGGCTGGGTGTTGAGCAAGGTATTTCCCGTCACGGTCTTTCAGGGCAGCATCGTCATGGCGGCAGTCGGGGCGACGCTGGCCATCTTCATCGCTCTCGTCCAAGTTCAGGACGCCCTGCGCGACATCCGCAACTGCCTCGCGCCGCCGAGGTGGGACTGGCTTGAGAATGAAGAGGACGAGGACGAAGAGTACGAAGACGAGGAATGGGACGAAGAGGCGGACGAAAATGGCGACGCTTTTGACCGAGGGCGCGAAGTCCCGTTCGCCAACCCCGTTAAAGCGCGCCGCAACGATCCCTGTCCGTGCGGCAGCGGGCGCAAATACAAGAACTGCTGCGGGCGGGGTGAGACGAATTAGAAGGAGAGCCTGCGGAGGAAACCATGCCACAATTAGACTATTTTCGCAGATTGCTCAAAGACGAAATCGTTCAACGACGCGAGGAGGGATGCGACGTCGGCGGATTTGAGGAACGGCTGACGAGCGTCAACGACATCGCGGCGGCGGAGAAACTTTACGCGGAGTTAATGGCGCTGCAACCGCGGTCGTCTTACGTTGAGCCGTCGGATTGGGCGGGCATCCGCGCTGAACGTCCCGACGGTCCGCGTCGAATTGCGCTGAGTCTGTCGGAAGCGGAGTTGCGCGACAAAATTTTGGGCGGATGGTTGGGGCGGTGCGCGGGATGTCAGTTGGGCAAGCCGGTGGAAGGCTGGCATTACCACCGCATCCGCGAGTATTTGCAGCGGGCGAACGCTTTTCCGCTGGACTACTATTTTCCGTCCTCATCGGTAGACGCCGAAGGCAAGGAGTGGAAGGCGGGTTGCCAACCGTCCACTCGCGAGCATATCAAGTTCGCTGACCGCGATGACGACCAAGATTACACGATTTTCGGGCTTCACGTTTTGGAGCGGCACGGGCTGGATTTCACCACGCAGCACGTTGGGCAAGAATGGTTGAACTGTCTCCCCTACTATCGCGTCTACACAGCGGAGCGGCAGGCTTACAAGAACCTCGTGGAAGGCTTCGACTACCCCGACTGTGCGACGCGCTGGAATCCCTACCGCGAATGGATTGGCGCGCAGATTCGCGCCGACGGTTGGGGCTACGCCGCGCCGGGATATTTAGAAAAAGCCGCTGAGTTTGCGTTCCGTGACGCCGCCGTGTCGCACGTGAAGAACGGCATCTACGGTGAGATGTTCATGTCGGCGGCGATGGCGGCAGCGTTTGTCACCGATGACGTCGAAGAGTGTCTGCACCTTGCCGCCTCGGAAGTCCCGAAAAACACGCGCTTTTCGGAGATGGTCGACGACTGCCTCCGCTGGTCGAAGGAGATTCCTGATTGGGATGCGGCGTGGGCGAAGGTCAACGAGAAGTATGGCGTTTATCACTGGGTTCACACCCTCAACAACGCTGCGCTCGTTTTGCTGGGGCTGCTTTACGGAAAGAAGGATTACGAAAAAACGATTTGCTACGCCGTCATGGGCGGATGGGACACCGATTGCAACGGCGCAACGGCGGGCAGCATTTTGGGCGTGATGCTCGGCGCGAAGCATTTGCCGGCTAAGTGGATTGGTCCACTCAACGACACCGTGAAAAGCGCAGTGTTTGGATTCGCCGAGTGTCGCATTACCGAATTGGCGGAGCGGACGTATCAGGTGGCGCGGAACGTCCTCAAGAGTTAAGGGGGAATGGTCAAGGTCGAACGCTGGGCGCCCGCGCCATCAACCATCCACCGTTGGCGATTAACCGTGCAGTTTGACGATGGCATCCACCTGCACCCCGGCATCGCGGTAGAGGCGGGCGACCTGAAGATAGGTGCAGGCGGGAGGATTGTTCGGGAAGAACCGGGCGAGCGTATTGTTGATTTCCTCAAGGTGCTCAAGGTCGCTCACGTAAACGGTCAGGCGCACGACGTTGTCCAGCGTCGCTCCGGCTTCTTCCACGATTGCCCGCAGGCTGCGCAGGACGCGGTCGGTCTGATGCCGCAGCGTGCCGACGTACTGCTCTTTCGTCTCCGGCTCAAACGGCAACTGACCGGAAATGAAAAGAAAACCGTCCACCTGCACCGCCTGAGCGAACGGTCCAATCGGCGCGGGAGCGCGAGGGGTTTTGATGCTTTTTTTCACGGGGTCGTCCTCCTTCGAAAATAACCGCCCACGCGGGAGGGCGACGCTCCTGCGGAGTCCCGACGAGTCGGGATTCGGCGGGAGCCTCACCCTCCTGGTCCGCGATTTTCATGCGGCGTGGGGCGTCAACGACGCATCCATGATTCCTCCGAAAATACTGCCCTGCCTGGATGAATACGAACGGGTGGCGTGGCAAGCGTCCGCATCCGTCCATTCGGGCGGTGGGGCAATGCCCCCGTCCGTAAGTAAGTCGCCAGAAGTTTTGTCACCTAACGAGAGGCTTCGCCGTGCTCAGAATGCCAGGTGTTAGACTCAACGTTGTCATTTTGAGCGCCGCGAAGCCCCTCGCCGTTGAGATGCTTCCCTGCGTTCAGAATGACATTTTGGGGAGAGGCTCTGAGAATGCCTCACAAAACCTGTTTCGCTCCCTTTTGTCCCACGATTGAAATCGTGGGCTACTTTCACAAAGCCCCGATGAACCGGGGCTGAAAAAGGGGTGAGCCGGTCGCTCCCGGCAGTCCCGATTCATCGGGACTTCGTGAGAGTAGCCCAGAGTTTCAACTCTGGGTTTTGTTAGGTGCTCTTAGTATCATGCACTTCATTCTACCGCCTTTCACGGAACGCGTCAAACCCGCAGCCATCTTAGACAAACGTGGAGTCCGTTGTCTACGACTCCGCAAGACACGGGGGGGATCGTATGCAAAAGGGTGACTTTCGCTGCTTATGGTTGTGGAGCGCGGGGTTCGGGTTGTTTGGCGCTGCGTTGCTGCTGGAACGAATGGGATCGTTGGTGAAGACCACGATGCCAAGCATTGAACCCTATGTTGCGCGAGGGCTGCCCGTGCCGACTGCCATAAATTGGCAGCATCCCTTCAGCCGCGTGTTGTATGCGCTCGGCGAATCATACGGTCGGTTCAGCATCCTGTGGTGGGTCATGCTCCTCGCCAGCCCGTTCCTCCTATTTCGCGCCCTGCAGCCGGGGCGGTCGTTTTTTAAGAGCGAACAACCTGCCGACGGCTCTTCCCCTTTGCAGCGTCCTCTGGACATCGCAACCGTTCTGCGCGTTCTATTCCTGAGCGTCGTGAGCCTCTGGCTGATAGGCGTGTGGTGGTGGGCTTATTACGCTGGCGACCTTGCCCTCATCGTCGCCAAGGCGATTGATCGTCCGCTGTCTCGCAAGGAAGAAGCATGGCTGGGCGGCGTTTACTTCTGGCTCCGGAACGTAACGCGGTATGAAGAAATCATTTCTTTCCTGTGGTTAGTGGCGTGCGGTCTCATTCTTTTCGTTTTGTGGCAGGGGGGGAGGCATCCCTGGCGTCTGCTGTCCGCCGCCGCGCGCGGAACGGTGGTGGGATTGTTGAGTGCCGTTGTCTTCTTCCCCTTGTTTCCGGCGGGGCATCGCATCGTTCGGACCATCCTGCAAAGCATCGGCAGCACAGAAGAAAAACTCTGGCACGCCTGGGCGTTGGGGTCGTTGGTGATTGGCGTCATCGGATTCATGGCGTTGGGCATGGCAACGTGCCTTCTCGCGCGTCCGCCGTGGGCGCAGCAGCAGCGGGGTCGCTTCCTGCCGCTGTCCATCGGAACGTTGCTGTTCATCGCCCTGTTGCAATGGGGATTCTACACGCAGGTCGCCCGCCAACGATGGGGCATTGGCAGAGACTTCCGCGCGGCGGTGTTCGGCTCCTCGAAACTCTCGTCCAAACAGAGTCAGGGGCGGACGCTCATCCTGTTGGGCAGACGCTACGGCATCGGATACAGCCCGATGCTCACGGTGACAGGCGTGGAAGCCAATCGGCAAACGCGGGAGCGCGTCTGGCAATACCTGCGCGAGCGCAACTTCCGCGCCTATCACACCGAAGAGGCGTTCATGCACCTCTACGATTGCGCGGCGTTGGACTGGGATCCCGTGGCGAGTCTGGAGGTTGCCTTCGCCAACGCGGAACATTGCCCGTCGCAGCGTCCCATCTTCGTGGAGTTGCTGGTCTCCAAGCTGTCTGCCTGCCCTATCACGCCCGAGACGCGCCGTTTTCTGGACAAGTTAGCCGACTCGCGATTCTTCCAATATCCTCATCCGAATCCCCGCCGCAACGTCAGCGACCTCTACTGGAAGTTTGGCGACCGCAAGAAGGCGGAGGAGTGGCTCCGCCGCGTGCCCGTCGGACCGCAAGACCTTCAGCACATCAAAAAAGACCCGCTGCTGCTGACCAACGGCGTGATCACGGGTAGCATCTTCATCAACGGCAAACCCGCCGCCGGACTGCGCGTGGGCGTGATGCCGTGGGGTAACCGCCTTGAACTACTGGGCGCCCGCCTTCCCTTCGCCCAGCGGTTTATCGTCAAGGGCGTCACCACCGATGCGCAGGGCAGATTCCGTATTGACCGCCTGCCCGCCGCCATTTATGCGCTCGTCGTCGCTGCCTCTTCGCGGGACGTTCCGCCGCGTTTCAACGCCGTCAAGGTGACGAACCTTCCGGGTAGAGTTGATCTTGGACGCACCCAACCCTTCCGCGACGTCGGGCGCATCGAAATCGAGGTCGACAAAAACGCTCCCGCCCCCCCGCC
>FWPU01010406.1_pt1 | contig 13855 bp, 10 predicted proteins | sample 2228361 | NCBI WGS metagenome assembly FWPU01 (sample SAMEA103939777, study PRJEB20133) | metagenome | reverse complement strand
CAAACGGCCGGCATGGCTGCCCGGCGATCCTCCTGCCGTCGGCTGCCGGGCAGCCTGCCGGCCGGGCTTCGTTGCTGCGGGATATACGCTCAGGCCGGCTGCCGGTTTGCTTATCTTTCCTTATCTTTATGCCCTAAATCAAATAAACAAAGTCATATGCCCTCTAAAAAAACATCACACACAATCGATGAAATCTATAAAAAAATTTCACGTCTTTGTGCAAAAAAAGAACTTTCAGAATACGATGCTTTGCAATATCTCAAAAAATTTAAAATCTCGCCTCAAGAAACACTATCCATTCTGCAAAAACTTAAAGTTGACAATTTTATCGACAATCGCCGTTTTGTCCGTGCTTATATCCACGATAAACTTAAATTTAACCATTGGGGCAAGCATAAAATACTTTCCCGTCTTCAACAAAAAAAGATTCCCGGCAATCTGTCAGAAAAAATTTGGAACGAAACCGTCAACGAAAATGAATATCTGAACATAATGAAAACCGAAATTTTTAAAAAATCAGGGCACAGGAAAAATCTCAATCCATCACAACGCCTGGCAATTTTTCGGTATATGGTCGGTAAAGGTTTTGAGCAAGAAAAAATATTAAATCTGATGCAACAATTGTTTAATGTTGAATAATCAATTTTTCTGTTGCCAATTCTTTTTCATCTTGTCGTATTTTTATGATGTATGTGCCTGCATAAAGATGTGACGCATCAAATGAAAATAAATTCCTTCCCTTTTTGGCTGTTCCGCTGAAAAGATGAAGCACCAGTTTACCGTTCAAATCAAATACATCTGCCTGAAAATCTCCGGTTTCTTGCAATTCAAAAAATAATGTGACTTTATTGACAGCAGGATTGGGAAAAATAGAGGTTGCCGGTGAAGTATAATCAATCTTCACAGTATCATAAAACATACAGTCAAACCTATCGGTGGCTTGCAAAATATAAGTGCCGGCACACAAATCGCCAAAGATTACATTTCCACTTGCAAGGGAATTTTGGTTGTTCAGACTGTATAGATAAGGTGGTTGTCCCCACAGAGCCTGTGTTTCAACTGCAGCATCACATGCAAGGTACTGACTTGGCAAAACTACATTGGTTTGAAAAGGTTCAGATTTCAAACCTGGTTCCGGCGATGCTATTTGCGCCATCCATGTACCATAAAGATTGTTGGACATTCCATAACAACCGGCCACAAATGCCTTTCCCGGGCTTTGATACAATCTTTGTGCGCCGCTATAGTCGCCCCATCTTTCCAAATTTCCCGAAAGTGCATTCAAATAATTGTCACCCTTTCTGATAACCTTCACAGGAGAAATTTCCAATAAATCATTTACAAATACACATCCATAACCGGCATAAACATTCGTATCACTAAAACAAAATGATATAACACATTGATTGTCGCAAGAATTGATACCTGTAAAAGCAATATTCGGAAAACCCAGATGCATCGTATCCGAATAAATCCACAAAGCATTTATTTTGGGATTGTTTTTAACATTTGAAATTCTTCCAAAATATATAGCCGCCTTACCATTGCCCGGATAGGTTGAATTTTGCACAAAAAATATCCTGTCATTTTCGTAAAATCCTCCCAATACACGGGAATCATTGGTTTGCAAAAAGTGATTTCCTGCTTGGTCTGCATCTACAGGTAAATAATACGGCGTGTCGCTTTTGATGATTCTGTATGTCAGTTCAGGGTTATTTTTTAATGAATTCGTCACTTCCAACAAATAAAAAGTATCATTTTGCAAAGCCAAATTTTCGTTCGAAAGCAGATACATATTGGGTCCATATGTTCCCATACCGCCGGAAATGGGTGTAATATTGAAAATCGAGTCGTTTCGTTCGGTTAAAATATCAAAGTAATAGCGGGTATTAATTATGGAATCGCCATTGAAACCCGCCACTTTGTCTATTTGCCATAAACATGACTCATGAAAACCGGAGTTATTGACAGAACCGTTGTAAAAAGTGTTGATCCCTATAAATAGTTCATTATTGTTGATGCCAATAACCGGATAGTCGCTCCATGTGTTGTTGTTTAAAGGATTTCCGGGCAATGCATAAAAGTGCCATGGGTCATTGGGATTGCTTGTTGTAGAAAAGGCAAGCAAAATTTTGCTGTTTTGATATGTGTAATCTTTCAAACATACAACTATAAATCTTTTAAAATCAGGATCATAAATCACTCTGGGATCATATTTGGTTCCCCCCATTTGCAATGGCAGAAACAAAGCTCCTAATGATTTGTAATAAATATTTTGTTTGTTGTTTAAATCAAAACCTAGAACATTGGTATTTTTTACCGAAATTACGATATTGTCTTCCGATACGGCCACATCATTGTCATTGGGCACACTTCCGTTGAAAGGATTGCCGGCTGTGTCAAATTCAATGATTGGAGACATAATGGTGGTAGATTTGTTATATCTGGGTTTGGAGGTTTTTTGTTGTTGCAATAATTGTTTTTGTAATTTTTTTAATTCTTCTAAATTTACTCCCGGGAAACCCTTTGAAGGATTGGGCATTTCAAGATTTTGAACTTGAATTTGCCAGTCAATTCCTTCATTGGGTGAATAAGTGCCTAAATACTCTGCTATTGGATGGATATAATGATAGTGCAATTTTTGTTGGGCAATAATCTTTATCTGTATGCTCTGCAAAAAGATCAATAAAATGCCTATAATCAATAAAAGGTGTTTCTTCATAACTTTATGGATTTTGTCCGTTCATCAGTTTTTCAATTTCTTCCGTTGTTCTTGGTGCTTTAATTGAAAGTATCACCGGATCATCTTCCGTAATCAAAATATCATCTTCAATTCTCACTCCTATATTCCACCATTTCTTGTCACAAGGTGATCCTTCAGGAATGTAAATACCCGGTTCAACGGTGATGACATTTCCCGGCTTTAAAGGTCCGTAGGTGCCGGCATCATGAACATCAAGCCCCAAGTAATGTGAAGTTCCATGTGGGAAATACAAGTTGGCTTGATCGGGGTCATTGATAATACCGAGTTCTTTTAACCCTTCAGCAATTACTTTTAATGCCGCATAGTGTGGATCCCAAAATTTATTGCCTTTCCGGCAGGCTTCAATACCTGCTTCTTGAGCTTTTAACACAAGATCATAAATGATTTTTTGTTCGGGAGAAAATTTTCCGTTTACAGGCAAAGTTCTTGTCACATCTGCCGAATAGCCATGATATTCTGCTCCGATGTCGACGATCAGCAAATCGTTATTTTTCATAGGTCTGCGGTTAGTGTTGTAGTGCAAGATGCAGCTATTTTCACCACTGCCCAAAATAGATGGGAAACCGGGTTCTTCGGCCCCCGAGTATTTAAAGATATATTCGATGATCGCTTCACTTTGGTACTCCTTCATTCCCGGTTGTAGTTTTTTCATCAATTCTATTTGAGCCGTGCAGGTTATATCAATGGCTTTTTGCAGCAATACAAGTTCATCGGGGCGCTTAACTTCCCTTAATTCTGCCATCCATTGTGAGAGCTTCTTATCGTTTAGTTTGTTTTGAACATTTTCAGTTTTAATGAAAAAATAATTCAGCAAATCATAAAGATCACCTTGACGGAAAGGATCATTTACCGGCATCATATCCGGTTCTTTCCAATAAATCTGTTTAAATTTTGAGAAATCTAGGTCCGTTGTCTCCAAAAAATCTTTGCTTGCAAGTGCCATTTCCAATTGTAGATACTGCATCACACCTTCCGGACCTAATCTACGTCCCGACCATAGCTCATATTTGGGTTGTCTCTCCCTTACATACATCAGTTCTTTTACTTTTTTTCCTTTGATTTCTACAGGGTCTTTAAATATCAACAAGATGGCATCAGTTTCACGCAATCCGGTCAAATAATAAAAATCAGGATTTTGATGATATTCATATAATACGTCATTTGATTTGATTTTTTCAGGAGCAGCAAAAAACACTGCCACTGATCCTTTAGGCATTTTTTCTCTTAATCGTTCTCTGTTTTTTTTGAAAAACCCGGGTGATAACAAATCAGTGTCATAAAAATAACGGTTATATAAATTGCTGTCAATCAATGGCAATCTTTCTTCGTTTTGCCCGTAAATACACAAAAAAGTCAATAGAAAATTGAAGGTGAAAAATACTTTTTTTGACATCTTGATAAACATTGTTTATATCAATACATATAAAAAAAGCCGCCTAAAATTAAGCGGCTTTTTTGTTGATTAAATAAACATTAATTGTGATTTTCTTCTTTTTTCGTACAAGTTTTACCGGCTTCGCCATCTTTTTTACAACAACTTTTTGAGGCGGTGCCGTCATTTTGTGCTGATGAACATGATTTAGCATCTTTGTTGCAGCAAGACTTTTTCTTTTTCTTCTTGTTTTTGTCGTCATCCTTTTTGATGATGGCAACATTGTTGTCAATGCTTGCATAGGCAATCGTACCGGCACCTACAAAAGTCAATAAGGTTAAAGCTAAAATTACTTTTTTCATATGATTAAAAATTTAAATTATTAGCAAATGTAAGAAATTTATTTATATCTTGAAGCAAAATTAAAAGTAAGTCCTACATTAAAATTATAAGGATAGTGGTTCAAAGGATAAGGTGAAGTTAAAATTATATAGATAAATTGCATGTGAAATTTTACATATTTATATCCGAATCTTACGGTAAGAGCCGGTTCAAAAAAAGTATAATTGTGTTTGTCTAAATCTGATATGTCATATTCAATCAAATTACTGCCGGTATAGCCACTTGTGTCTATATTGCTGAATTTTAGGTTGGAAATTCTCATAGATAGTGCAAAATCGGCAAAATCTGTTTTGATTCCGATATTAGGTTGAAAAAAATACCGGAATGTTTTGGCCGAATATCTGTCAAATGTCGTACTATTGCCAAGGGTTTCTTGATATGAACGGTTAAATGAAACTTTCCCGCCTCCTGCGCCTGCAAATGCCTCAAATGTGGCAATATCCCCAATGGGATGATAAAAACCCAACCCTCCTTCAAGCAATGTTTTTGTACTTTCATATTTTTTTTGCCATTTGAAGTATTTTCGGTCCATTCGGGATTTTTTATTGACCGTTTGTCATCAAGGCAATATTGTCGGTAATGGCGTAAGCTGATTGATAGTTTGTAGTACTAAGATTTACGACCAATTCATTTTTTTCTTTTAACAATGGTACATTATGCATGTTTGGAACATACATAAATTTTGCAACCGGTGATTAAAAGAGCAGGTAAAAACAGAAGGAAAAGGTAATTTTTATTTCATTAAATTGAAATTTATGGTTACACCTGCAAGTATAAAATTATCTTTTTAAGAAAAAAATCTGTCATTCTGTTGTAAATTTTTATTTTCGCAAAAAAATTAACAAATAAGGCATATGGATAAGGTATTTAAAAAATGGAATATTGCATTAGGTTGGTTGGTATGGCTTTTGGCAACAATTGTTTATGGCTTGACTGTTGAGCCGACAGTAAGTTTCTGGGACTGTGGTGAATTTATTGCGACATCTTTTAAACTTGAAGTAGGACATCCGCCCGGGGCTCCTTTGTTTTTAATGATCGGTCGTTTGTTTTCAATTTTTGCCGATCCAACGGTCGTGGCTGTGATGATCAACTGGATTTCTGTTTTGTCAAGCTCGTTTACTATTATGTTTTTATTTTGGACCATTTCTCATTTTGCCCTGAAAATAGCAAGCCGGCAAGGAGAGTTGACTACAGAGAAAAAATGGATCATTTTAGGTTCGGCTTTTGTAGGTTCTATGGCCTACACTTTTACTGATTCATTTTGGTTTTCGGCTGTGGAAGGTGAAGTATATGCCATGTCCTCGTTGTTTACGGCTGTGGTATTTTGGGCTATTTTAAAATGGGAAAATATTGCCGATCAGCCCGGGGCAGATCGTTGGTTGATATTGATTGCCTATTTGATGGGATTGTCCATAGGGGTGCATTTGCTAAACTTGTTGGCTATACCTGCCATTGCTTTTGTCTACTATTTCAGAAAATATGAAGTGACACGCAAAGGAATTATCTATGCTTCAATAGCCGCTGTGGTGATTTTGGGATTCATTCAATACGGCATTATTCCGGGTGTGGTAAATCTCGGAGCTAAATTGGAGTTATTTACCGTAAATACTTTGGGTCTTCCTTTCAATTCGGGATTGTTTTTGACCGTGTTCCTCATTATTGGCCTGATTGTGTATGGTTTATTTATGGCCCATAAAAGACAAAATCAGTTATGGCACCTCATTGTTTCTTCCATAGGAGTAATTTTCTTAGGGTATTCCACCTATACGATGATTTTAATACGGTCCAATGCCAATCCTCCGCTGGATGAAAACAACCCGGAAAATGCTTTTACACTTCTATCTTATCTTAACAGGGAGCAATATGGCGACCGACCCCTTATTTTCGGCCAACAATACAATACTCCTCTTGATGTAAATGAACCTTATGTAGACGGAGATCCTGTTTACACTCCTGATAAAAAAACCGGAAAATACTATATTTCTGATGACCGCAAAAAATCAATCCCCAATTACGATAAAAAACTTTGTACAATTTTTCCCAGAATGTGGAGCAGCCAACCTGCTCATATCAGGGAATATAAAGAATGGGCAGATATCAAAGGAAAACCGGTGAGAGTGATTGGATACAACGGTCAACCCGAAACTATCTATATTCCAACTTTCTGGGAAAACCTTAAATTCTTTTTTAAATATCAATTGGGACACATGTATTTTCGATATTTTATGTGGAATTTTGTGGGACGTCAAAATGATGAGCAAGGACATGGAGAAATTAATAAAGGCAATTGGATAAGCGGTATTAAATGGATAGATGCCATTCGGCTGGGGCCACAAGACAAGTTGCCCAAAAGCATCACCGAGAACCCTGCTTATAATAGATTTTATTTTCTTCCATTGATTCTCGGATTGTTAGGATTATTTTTTCAATATGACAAAAACAAAAAGGACTGGTGGGTGGTAATGCTTTTGTTTTTCTTTACCGGCATTGCCATTGTGATTTATCTTAACCAATACCCACTTCAACCCAGGGAAAGGGATTATTCTTATGCCGGGTCGTTTTATGCATTTTCTATTTGGTTGGGTTTGGGTGTATATGCTCTATACGAACTTGTACAAAAATTATTAAATCCTAAGTTGGCTGCAGTTTTAAGTATTGTTGCATCTACTTTGGCTGCACCTGTGTTGATGGGGGCCGAGGGATGGGACGATCATGATCGTTCTAACCGTTATACCGCCAGGGACTTCGCTAAAAATTACCTCCAAAGTTGCCCCCCCAATGCCATATTATTTACCAATGGAGACAATGATACATTCCCACTATGGTATGTTCAGGAAGTGGAAGAATTCAGAACCGATGTTAGAGTAGTCAATTTAAGTTTGTTAAATACCGACTGGTATATCGAACAAATGAAAAGAAAGGCCTATGAATCTGATCCCATACCATCCATGTTGCCATTGAACAAATATATTCAAGGCACCAATGATTATCTGCCTGTAGTCGATAAACTAAATACATCAGTAGATGTAAGATCATTAATTTCGGCAATTGCCAGAGATGAAAAGGGACTTAAAGTACCATTGGGCAATGGAAAATTAAACGATTTTATACCGAGTAAAAAGTTAAAACTTAAAGTGAAAAAAGATGAAATTCTCAAAAATCAATATCTATTCAAAGATAAAGTGTTGTTTCCAACAGATACTGCCCGGTGGGTGGATAATATTGAATGGAATCTCGGTAAAAATTTCATTTATAAAAATGACTTGATTATGCTCGACATATTGGCCAATAATGAAGATTTTCACCGCCCGGTTTGTTATGCCATCACAACCGGCACTGATGCATATCTGGGATTGACCGATTATTTTCAATTGCAAGGGCTGGCTTATCAATTGATTCCGGTTAAAGTTACAAAAGAAGACGGGCAAATAGGAAGAGTAAATACAGAAATAATGTATGACAATCTTATGAATAAATTTGAATGGGGAGGACTGGATAAGTATCATGTTTACATGGATGAAAACAATCGCAGAATGTGTATGAATTTCAGGAATAATTTCGCCCGTCTTGCCGAGGCGCTTATAAGAGAAGGGAAAAAAGAAAAAGCCATTAAAGTATTGGACCGTTGTATGGAAGCCATTCCTCTACATAACGTGCCGGTTGACTTCTTTGTCATGCCCATTGCCGAGGCCTATTATAAGGCAGGCGAGTTGCAAAAAGGCGATAGTTTAATGAATTTAATAGCGGAAAAATATTTGGATGAAATGGCATATTACAATTCATTGGAGAATGCCGGATGGGGCAAATCCATTCAGGCCGATAAACAGCAAGCCATCATGATTCTACAACGTTTAAGGTATATGGTAAACAGTTTTCGCAAGGACAGTGATTTTGCCAAAAGCATCGAAGAAAAATTAAAATATTACCTTACAGGATTGCTTGATTAAATAAATATTTGCGTTTGAAACATTTTAGTTTATAGATTCGTAAACAACTTTTGTTTAACAAAATTTAAAAGTAATGAAAAAGTTATACCTTCTTTGTCTTACAGGGTTTTTGTTTGTTGCATCGAACAAGATTCAAGCTCAAAACGATTTGGCTCTTGCTGCTCCCAATGGAGCTATTTTGGCTCCTGTTTCGGGTTGTAATTTAACTAACAGTGAATCGGTGACTGTCAGGATATTTAATTTTGGTCCGGGAACGGTCACTGTTCCATTTCAAATTTCTTACAATATAACCGGTCCGGTATCTTCATCGGCAACCGAAACAGTAAATTCACCCAATATTCCGCCAAATACAAGTTTTATCTACACTTTTACAGCACCCGCCGATTTGTCGGTCCCGGGCACTTATTCGTTAACGGCAACAGTTACTTTGGCTGGTGACCCAAATTCATCAAACGATACTTATTCTTCCTATACGATTGATCATTACCCACCCAGTGTAGGTGGTACGGTTAATAGTAGTATGAACGTATGTTATGGCAGCAATAGTGGAAATCTAACATTGACCGGTCATACAGGAAATGTTTTGAATTGGGAATATAGTACGGATGGAGGAGTTACCTGGTTTAACATTGGAAATCCTACTACCGTTCAACCTTACAATAATCTTACGGTAACTACACAATACAGGGCACTGGTTCAGAATGCTTCTTGTCCCCCTGTTTATTCCTCAATAGCCACTCTTACTGTAGATCCTCAATCGGTCGGAGGATCCATTTCAGGTCCAAATTCTACATGTCAAGGTTATAATGTTAATTTAACATTGAATGGATATACCGGTTCTATTGTGCGATGGGAATACAGTATAGATGGAGGGGCAACCTGGAATATCATTTCAAATACAAGTCCGACATATTCTACTACTTTAACACAGACCACTCGTTTTAGAGTTTTGGTGCAAAGTGGAGTTTGTCCGGCCGTTTATTCGGCAGTAAAAAACATTACCGTTAGTCCGTCTACTGTTCCGGGGACAATCAACCCATCAACTCAAACAGTTTGTTCAGGAAATAATTCCGGTACGTTAACATTGTCCGGATATACCGGCAGTATTATTCGATGGCAATATAGTATCAATGGAGGAGCTACTTGGACTAATATAAGTAATACCACTAATACACAAAGTTTTTCTAATCTGACACAAACTACCTGGTATAGAGCTCAAGTTAAAAGTGGAGTATGCCCGCTCGTCAGCTCTTCCCCGGCCATAGTCAATGTGGTTCCAAACAGCGACGGCGGTAATGTTTCGCCTTTAACCATTAATGTTTGCAGTGGAACAAACCAAGACACATTATTTTTAAGTGGTTTTTCGGGCTCTATTTTAGATTGGGAATTTAGTACAGATGGAGGAGTCACTTGGAATTCCACAGGATTAAATGACGACACGCTCATTTTTAGTAATTTAACCAGTAGTACTTTATACAGAGCAGTAGTGCAGGCAGGTTCTTGCCCTGTTGACTATTCCGATACAGCTTCTGTTTTGGTTGATAGCCCAACTGTCGGTGGCGTTTTGAGTGATAATGATACTGTTTGTATTTTATCAAATTCCGGAACATTGAATCTTACCGGGCAAACAGGCAATGTCGTTCAATGGGAAATGTCGACAGATTTCGGCACTACATGGCAAATCATCAACAATACTAATACTACCTATTCATTTAACAATCTTACCGACACCACTCTTTTCAGGGTATTGGTGCAGAATGGAGTTTGCCCTTCTGCTTATTCCAACAATGTCGAGATTGTGGTCGACACTTTAACTGTTCCGGGAAATGTTACGGGAGGTACTACCGTATGTGAATTGGCCAACTCCGGAACAATGATGCTTAACGGTAACAACGGAATGGTGATGAATTGGCAACTTTCTACCGACGGAGGATTGTCCTGGGTGAATATCAATAACCAAACCACGGCTTTAAACTACAATAATTTAAATACTACAACATTGTTCCGTGCAAATGTCAAAAACGGAGTTTGCCCTGCCGAATTTTCAACTTATGATATAGTGTATGTCGATAAAGCTTCACAAGGGGGAAATATCATTGGAGGAAATACTGTTTGTGAAGGTAACAATTCTGGTACATTAAGTTTGGTGGGTCATTATGGAAGTATAGTTACTTGGGAATATTCGACAGATAATGGAGCAACGTGGACGTCAAATGGAAATACCAATATACAACAAGCGTATTCTAATTTAACTCAAACCACACAGTACAGAGTTTTAGTGCAAAGTGGTGTTTGCCCTCAAGACACTTCTCTTGTAGGAGCAGTTAATGTGCTGCCAAAACCTGTTATTTCTTTCAATACCGATACGGTTTGTTTTGGCCAACCTATGCAATTTGTAAATAACACCACCATTCCTCCGGGATACATTGTATTGCATAATTGGGATTTTGGCGATGGGACCTCAGCCACAATACCATCACCTGTTCATACCTACAATGATACCGGTAATTTTAATGTCAAATTAATAGCAATGTCTAATTTCGGATGTCTTGATTCATTAACCTTGAATGCTCGTGTCGAACCATTGCCAAATGTTGACATCACAGTAACCGGACAAACCGAATTTTGTTCGGGTGATTCTGCCGTGTTGAGTGTTGTGAATCCTTCTTCGAACGCTGTTTATCAATGGAACGACGGAGACAATGCTTTGACAAAAATCATTTATACTTCTGGTAACTACCAAATTATTGCACAAGATACGTTGACAGGTTGTAAAGATTCTTCGTCTAAAACAATCAATGTTTTCCCATTGCCTGTGATTTATGTTATGAATGATACGACCATAAAGATGGGCCAATCTGTGCAATTAATGGCTAGTGGCGGAGTGGCTTATGAATGGTCTCCCGCAGATGATTTGGATAATCCTTACAGTTCAACGCCTGTGGCATCTCCTGTAGTAACTACCATTTACTATGTTACCGCTAACAATGCTATGGGATGTAAAGTGATGGATTCGGTATTAGTGAATTTGTCGGACGAGATTGAATTTACGGTATATGATATCATCACGCCAAATGGAGATGGGCATAATGACCGTTGGGAAATCAAAAATATCCATCTATATCCTGACAATGAGGTTACCATCTTTAATAGACAGGGAAACATAGTTTATCAAAAAGAATCTTATGACAATTCTTGGGATGGAACATACAACGGCAAGCCACTGCCACAAGGTACATATTATTACATTTTGAAAATTAAATCAAACAATCAAACGCAAAATGGAGCGATTAATATCATAAGTAATAATCTAAATTAAAAAGGGTATGAAAAAAAATATAATATTCACTATAATTGTTGTTTGTTTATTTGGAAACAAAAGCCTTTCACAACAATTGCCTTATTATAGTCAATTTTATTACAATCCGTTTGTGTATAATCCCGGATTCGCAGGAATAGGCGAGAATCCTAAAGCATTTTTGTTGCACCGCAGTCAATGGAAAAATATACAGGGAGCTCCGGTTACCTATGGTTTGACAATAGATGGGAAAACCAATCAGGAAAAAATGAGGTTGGGATTGTCTATTTTTAACGACCAGACAGACATATTCAATCGAACATTTGTGGGGGCGTCTTACGACTATTCCTTTCAAGTGGGCGGTGATCATTATATCATACCGGGTATAACGGTTGGGTTTAATGACAACCGCATTGATTTTAGTGCTTCTAATCCTAAGGATGTTAATGATCCCTTGTTGATCAGTGCTTCGCGAAGAAAAATTACTCCCGATGCGGCTTTTGGTATTGCTTATCACTGGAACAATTTAAAAGCGGGTATTGCAGCAAAACAATTGTTTGGAAATCAAATTGCATTTGAAAATAAAAATCAAAATGCATATTTTAGATTGAAACAACATTTGGTTTTCAATGTAATGTATGATTATGAAATCAACGATGAATTGTCTGTTGTTCCTAATGCATCTTTCTTTTGGTCGCAAAATTCACCACTGCAGTTTGATGTGGGGGCTATTGTTAGATGGCGTGGTATGATTCAAGGGGGGCCATTTTTCCGTTATAACTATGCTGCGGGGATGAATCTTGGTTTAAATTTGTTTGACAACCTGTTTTTATCTTATTCTTATGAATATATGCTTCTGGCTATAGGAGCTTATACCGGTGGCGGTCATGAAATCGCACTTGGTTATACTTTTGGTGGAAATTCAAAAAAATATATAGACGAAAAATTGAAAGAAATCAATGACGATCTGGACCAACGACTCTTGAATACGCAGGAAAAGATTGAGGAACAACAACGTAAGAATTTAAAACAACAGCAAGAAATTGACTCTTTAAAAGAAGCCGTCAAAAATTTACCGAAAACTACAGGCAGTGTCAATTCGACCAATACGTCTCCATCGGAGGCAGGTCAATCTATCAAGAAAGAAAACCGTCAGGATTATACAGATGAAACAGGATCCACCGTTTCCCCGGGTTTTTATGTTGTGATAGAATCTTTTCAGGAAAAGGCAAATGCCGATAAAGCGAAAGAATATTATATGACGCAAACCGATTTTATTCCTGCCATAATCTACAACAAAAAAAGGAAGTTTTATTATGTATCGGTGATGTATACGCCTGACGAAAGTGAAGCAAGAAAAAAACTCGAAGAGGCACGTCAGGTAAGAAAAGATGCTTGGATATTCTTGTTTGATTAAAATGTCCGATACCAATCAACAAATACTTATCTCTGTGCCAAATGCCAATACTACATTGGTGCTTGGCATTTTATCGATAATCAGTTGTATTTGTTATGGGTTACCGGGTTTAATCTTTGCATTGATAGCACTTTGGATATCTAAGTATGGCGAAAGGAAATACAGAGAACAACCGGGGATATACACTCTTTCCTCATATAACAATCTGATTGCAGGAAAAACCTGTGCTTATATCGGGTTGTTTTTCTCGAGCTTGTATTTGTTGATTATACTCATCTATTTGTTGATGTTCGGAGTGGGTATTTTTACGGCACTGCAAATGGAGGATATATTGCGACAATTGCAGGAGATGCAAGAATGAGTTAATACATTTCTGTGTTTGTCTATTTTCTATTTTACAGCCAAATTGAAAAAATGACTGCCAACAAAGTAGGTTTGCTTTTTAGAATTTGACAGCAATCATCGAGATTCCAACGTTGATATTTTACTTTATCTTGACATTTTCTTATTTTTTGAAGAGCTCAATTTATCAAATTCAAGGTTTTAGAATGATTTACGTTTATATTAATTCGTAGTTGCTGCAATATCTATTTGCCAGGGATTTGAAACCTCACCCCGCCCTTACGGGCGCCCCTCTCCTTGAGAAGGAGAGGGG
>FWPU01010402.1_pt1 | contig 13862 bp, 8 predicted proteins | sample 2228361 | NCBI WGS metagenome assembly FWPU01 (sample SAMEA103939777, study PRJEB20133) | metagenome | reverse complement strand
CTCGCGTACCTCCGGGGAATGCTTGCTGGGTCGTCCCATGGGTCCCATCCTCTCTCGGAATGGGCCCTCCGACAAACCCGGTACGATTCATTGCTCGCCATCGATTGGCCTAGTGACTACATCGTGCTAGACTTGTGACTACATATGGGGTGCGTCGAAATACGCGAGCTCAAGGCTCACTTGAGCCGTCGCGTGAAACGGGTTCAGGCTGGCACGTGCCTCGCGGTCTCCGATCGGGGGCACCTTCGCCAAAGCTATGCCCCGGGAGTCGCCGCAACTTCATCTTTCTGTGAAGGCCAGCGGGCGGCTTCGATCTAGGATCCGCCTGCGTTTTCCGACTGCTCGACGGCCGTGATGAGTTCAACGCCGGCGTCCCTCGCCCCGGAGAGCTTCTCCCGCTTTGTACTTCCATTCGCGTACGCCCTGACGCCCGCGTCAGGCGCCAACTGTCAGCATCGATGGGTTCGCCTGAAGGAGGAGAACGAGGTTTGGCGGCGTCAGTACTTTACAGCCGAGACGGCACATATGCTGTTCGATCGCGCGCGGTGGTACCGGCTCGATGGCCCTCCTCTGAGCGTCGGAAACACTCAGCCGGCGGATCCGCAGACGTTTTGCGAGTTCGAGGCGACGTTCAGGTGCACGATGTCGACACTGAGTGTCCGCCTGCTGCGGCCCAGGCTCGTCCTGTTCGAGTACCCGCACGATTCGGGAGCGGCACCCGGAGAGGTTTTTCGGACGGGGTTCCTCATCGTCGATGCGCAGTTGCGGCCAGTGAACGGATCTGCGCCGTCGCTGGAGCACCTGCTCGAGTTCAACGAGGTCTTTCGCTACTGGCGATATTCGTACGACTATCACCTGACGCATCACTATTGGCCGCTGCTGCGTGGCTGCCCGGTCGGTCCGCTGTCTGCGCCGCGTCCCATTGAGCGTGCCGGCCCAGAGATGGACGTGTTCCTCGACCGGTGGCTGCCTTACCTGCGCGTTCCCGTTGATGACGGTGCTGTGGTGCAGCTCTTCTCGGACAAGATGAGCGAGGCAGGCCGTGCATATGCCAGGAATGCAACGGAACCGCCAGGATGGGTCGTACACGCCGATAACCGGACGTACGTCTGGAGCGCCGCATTGTTCCCGGAAGATGTGACACCGGAGGAGGCGCCGCTGCTCTTCTCGCGTCCCCACACGTGTGCGTCCTGGGTGCGTCTGCTCAATGTCGATTTACCCAAAGACGAGCCGCTGACCGCGTTCGAGCGGCGCTGGACCCGCGCACGAACATACGGGCGTTGGATCGAAGCGGGCTCGCTGTATGGATTCGCCACGCATGCCGGCGTCATGCTCGGGAGCGGGGAAAAGCCGTATAGGAGGCATTTCCGAGACCTCTACTTCGATCAGGCGCTGCTGCTCTTGTATCTCCGGACGACGACTTTCAGGTTCGCGCGTCGTCTCGCGGAGTTAACCGAATCGATGCGCGACCGGCCGAACGACACGCGGGATGCCGAGCAGCATTCCCGGCTGAGGCGTGATTTCGCCATCTTCACGAACCTCTATCGCTTTCCACTGCTGTCGAACCAGCAGCAGGCCATCGAGATGTACAGCCTCGCCCGCCGTCACATGGACGTAGAGGAGCTCTTCCTCGAAGCTGAGAAGAAGATCGATGCCACCGACCGGTATCTCTCGGGCGTTGATGTTCAATACCAGGCGAGGGTCACCGCCGCGCTGACCGTTGGCCTCGGCTTCGCGGGGATCCTGACCCTGGCGCTGATTGCGGAGGAAGCGTTCACCAGGTGGTGGGAGCACGGCGCTTGGAGCGGCGTGTGGGGTGGTGCGGGCAAAGCCTTCGGCTTCTGGGGTGTTGGTTGGCTGGTGTTCTTCTTCATAACCATGAGATGGGGCTCGCGGTCGCGCTGGCTGCGGCGTCGTTTCGGAATGGACTCGAATGGCTGAGTATTACCTTCGGCTCGAAGCCGTCAATATCGCCACCTTCGTCTATGACACCGACCGCGTGCCGGTCGCGCGCGGGGGCAGTCTCCTGCTCCTGGAGGCGCCACGACTCGTCGCGACGCACTTCGCTGGTCACCTCCGCCCAATTGCCACGGGCGCATCGCAAGGCGTCTTCGCGTTCGACGCGTTTGACGACGCGGCCGCCGCTCTCGTGCGAGCGAAAGTGGATGCATTCCTGCGAGGGCACGGCGCGCTGCCGGGAGACATGCAACGGCAGGCGCTGCGGCATGCGACGTTCGCGGTGAGCGTGACGCCAAAGGAGGGCAGCGACTACGCGGCGGAAACGGAACGCCTGATTGCCTTGAACCGGTGGCGCCAGATGCAGGCGCCGAGCGTGGCCGTGCCGTCCGACGATGGTCCGGAACCGTGTGCCTGGGATCGGCTGCGTCCTGGCCGTCATCGCTTCTGGGACGACGAGCGTGGGCAGTGGCGATACCGGAGCGAGGCCACCCACCTGCGGCGCGAGCACGGACGTGGACTAGCGCGCACCAACTTCTACACGCACGAAACAACGACGCCGTCCGAGCCGGGTCTGACCGGTCTTGCTTTTGTGCAGGATCTTGAACAGCTCGCGCGAGGCGGCCCGTCAGAAGCACTCGAAGGCAAGATGGCCGTCATCTACATCGACGGCAACAAGTTCGGCGAGCACAAGAAGCGCGTCTGTCGCACCCCGGAAAACCACACCGAATTCAGTCAGAAGTTGACCGAACGGCGGCGCCAGCTGCTACGGGCGCTCCTCGACCGTGCGAGGCGGTGTGCGGCGTTCAAGCACGGCGACGAGATTCGGTTGGAGACGCTGCTGTGGGGCGGCGACGAGATCATCTGGGTGGTACCCGCCTGGCTCGGCTGGTGGACGCTGCAGTTCTTCTACGAGCAGACAGGGAGCTGGACGCTGCCGCTCGAGCCCGGCACGCGGCTCACGCACGCTGCTGGTGTGGTCTTCTGCCACTACAACGCGCCCATTCACCGCATCACGCAGCTCGCGCGTGAACTCGCGGAACTGGCAAAGGAGGCCGACTCGACAAGGAGCCTGTTCGCCTACGAGGTGCTGGAGTCGTTCGATCATCTCGGGCGCGACCTCCGCGAGCATCGGGCGCGACGCGCGGTTACAGGTGTCGAGTCGCGTCATCTGCTGCTCGAGGGGACGCGCATGCGCGAGATCTGGTCGTCGATCCGTGCGCTCGACGCGGACGAGCGGCTGTCGGCGAGCCGCCTGCATTTGATTGTCCAGGCACTCCGAAATCCGGAACGAGCCGAAGGGCGGCGCAACTTTCGCAGTCTGCAAGAGGCGTTGGGCGAGCGCATCCCCGACAAGACGATCCGCGACCTGAGCTCGTTGCTCGGAAACGAACGCGCGTGCTGGCTGCACGTGGCCGACCTCTGGGATTACGTGGTGCACGCGGAGGCCGCCGATGTTTAGCGCCATTCTCGAGACGAAGCTGACCCTGTGCGGCCCGGTGCTCTCGCAGGCCACGGCTGCGGGCGCGTATGGGATCGATGCCCCGATGGCGCGGATGCCCGACGGCACGGAGCGCTGCTATCTGCCGGGCACCCTCGTCAAGGGTCGTCTGCTCGAAGCATGGAAGGAGCTTCGCGACGCGGCTCCCCGTGCATTCGAGCTGCCCGATGCGAGGCTGCACGAGTTGCTGGGCCGCGGGACGGATGGCGACCCACGGCGCGAGGCCGCGCGCGGGGTGCTCCACTTCCGCGATTTCGTTGCGACTGCGGGTACGACGTCCGGTCGTCACCGCGTATCCATCGACCCGGATCGCGGCGCGGCCGTTCACGGCGCGTTGCAGCAGGTCGAAACGCCGTTCGCGGCCGGCGAACCGGTGACGTTCTCCGGCCAGATTCACTTTGTTGCCCGAGACAGGCAGGAGGCCGAGGACGTTCGCGAGAAGGTGCTGGTGGGCCTCCAGTGGTTGACGGCTTTCGGCGCCCTCAAAAGCGAAGGGTTCGGGCGACTGCTGGGCGTCGATGTCGTCTTGCGCGAAGCGCCGCGGCGATCGTATGCGCCCCCCCTCGCCCGACAGGAGCGCCTGTACCTGCGCCTGTCGTTCGATGCGCCATTCTGCGTCGGCCACCATCAGCCTGCCCGGAATGTCTTCGAATCGAGCTCGGTCATTCCAGGTGGTGCATTGAAGGGGGCCGTGGCCGAAGCGTTGAAACACGGCCTCCGAGCGGCGTCTTCAGCGACTGGGGGGCAGAAGCTCGAGATGTTGGCGAACTGCCTCGACCGCATCCGCTTCTCGCACGCATTTCCCGTTGCCGCCGGCGTGACACGGCATCCCGCCGTCCTTCCGCTCTCCGTGACCATGATCGAGAAGAAGAGCCGGGGCGATGAATCCGAGCCGCAGTTCTACGATGTGGCGCTGGAGTCTGGGCCGGTCCTGATTGACAAGGAGGCGCCAGCCTTCGACATCGACTGGAAGCCGCGACACTGGCAGAAGGCTGCGGCGGTCTCCGGGTGGCGTGAACCGCGGCGGGAGCTGCGCGTCAGAACGCAGATTCGCGCCGACCGGCGCGCGGCGGCGGAGGGCCAGTTGTTTGCCTACGAAATGGTTCGGCCCGAAGGATTCGTCTGGCACGCCACGATCGATCTCGGTCTCGTGAACGCCGCCTCACGGGAGGCCGCCGCCGACGCGCTGCTCACTCTGCTCGAATGCGGATTGCGGCCCATTGGGAAAACGAAGGCCGCGGCGCATGTCGAGCTGGTCGAGTCGCCGCTGCCGCCTGGCGAGCTGTTCAGCTCCAACACCGCCAGACGTGACAACCTCTGGGTGGTCATGCTGCGGACGCCGGCCCTGCTGTTCGATACCGCGGCGTTGTCGGAGGACGCAGGCCGCGAGGAGCTCGAAGCCGTGTACCGTGCGACGTGGAGGGCTCTCTCCAATGGCGCACTCGAGCTCGTGCGGTACTTCGCGCGCCAGACGCTCGCCGGGGGCGAGTACCTGCAGGCGCGATTCCGGAACGGGCAGCCCTATCGCCCCTACGTGCTCACGGAGCCCGGAAGCGTGTTCGTGCTCCAGCCCTCGAGCACGCACCAGGGCGCGAAGGACACGGCTGCCAAATGCATCAACGAGTGGGCGAGATATGGCCTTTCCCTGCCGCCAGCACTTGCCACTGGGGCGACGTGGCAGACATGTCCGTATCTTCGCGAGAACGGGTACGGGGAAATTGCCGCGAACATGCCCGTGCACTGGGAGTACCGTCCGCCTCCGAACACGACTGAGGCCATCAAGGACCTCTCGCGAGCTGATCGCGACCGGACACGGTAGTCGCCGCGGGCCGGAGCGCAGGAACTGAAGGTATGGCGTTTCAAAATCGTTGGTCCATTGAAGGGACGCTGACCACGATCGCGCCGCTCCATGTCGGGAGCGGTGACATCACCACGCGCGAGAATCTGTTCGAGCCGTCCGAGGACGGCTCGGAACGGAGACACGCCGAGGTCGCGGCCGTGGCGATCGACGCGGCCGGCCGGGCATATGTGCCAGGAACGGCGCTCAAGGGCGTCGCTCGCTCGTGGCTCCATCGTCACGGGGCGACGAGCGACGTCCTCGAGAAGCTGTTCGGCATCGCGGGCAGCGCCGCGGACGAGGCGACGGGAACCGTGCGGATCGAGCCGCGCGCGGGTGCCGTCGAATGGTGGGATGCGCGCGCGACGCCTGAGCCGGTACGCGTGGCTCAGCTGCCGCCCTACTGGGACCCACGGCGCCTGACCGGCGTACGCGCCTCGGTCACGATCAACCGCCGAGTCCGTGCCGCGGAGGCACAGCGGCTATTCCACATCGAGTTCGTGCCGCCCGGCGTCGCCTTCGACGTCACCGTGACGGGCCAGAACCTCGATGACGACGAGATCGCGCTTCTGCTTCGAGTGCTCGAGGCGTTCAACGATTCCCCTGACGGGCTGTCGGTCGGTGCGGCAACGGTTGACGGCTGGGGACGCCTGTGCTGGACGCTGCGCACGATCCGGTCGTTGACTGCAGCGGACGTCGAGGCGTGGATCGCCCGCCCAGACCGGCCTGTCGGCTACGACGCGCTCGTTCCGCTCGCCCCGGATCGCGTCGCCACGCTCGTGAGCCGGAGTCGCGATCCGCTTACGAGCGCGCGGCGCGTCGATGCCAGCCCGCCAGAGGGCGCTGTCGCTAAGGTGCCCGTTCGCGCAGTCCTGCGACTCGAATTGGAGCTGACATTCGACGGTCCGTTGCTCGTCAACGACCCGTCGCAGACAGGCGAGCACCCGCGGCCCGATCGGGCGCCTCTTCGAGATCATCGCGGCCGCGCCCTGCTGCCGGCCGCGTCACTGCGGGGTGCGCTCCGGAGCCAGGCGGAGCGGATTCTCCGGACACTCGCCGGCAATCCGGACGTCTGCTGCACCTTCGACGCCGGACGCCCCGGCGCCAGGTCCTGCACAGCCGTCCATCGTCTCTCCGACTTCGATTCCGGGAACGAGCGCCGGCCGTGCCTCATCTGTCGCTTGTTCGGCGTATCAGGGTGGCGCTCGCCGATTGGCATCTCGGACTTCACGGCCTCCGACTATCAGCCGGGCACGGAGGTGCGCCAGGAGCTTGTCGCGATCGACCGGTTCACCGGCGCCGTGGCCGGGAAGAAGAAGTTCAGCGCCGCGGCCGTGTGGCGACCGGTACTCACCGGCACGATCACGATCGATCTTGGCGCGCTCGGCCGAGCGGACGTCGGCCCGGAAGGGGTGGGACTGTTGGCGCTCGCCGTGCGAGATCTGCTCGACGGCGACGTGCCGCTCGGGTCGGGCGTGGCGCGCGGATATGGCGCTGCGCGCGGACGGATCGTCAGGATCGTGCCGCCGAAGTGGGAAGACGTTCCCGAACAGCTTCGTCTGGGCATCGACGCGTCAGCATGGGGCGCGATGGGGGACTTGAGGGGAGTGACACGTGACGATGTCTACGGTCGTGCGCTGACGTCGGCGATCGGGCGACTTCCGTTCGCGCCGCCCGAAATGCCGGCATCAGGTCCGGAGGTGGTGGCGTGACGACGAGGTATCACAATCCGTATCACTTCGTTCCCGTCAAGAAGGACGACGCACGCGGCGCGGTCGAACGGGGCGCGTTCAGCGCAGGCAAGATCCCGCATGCCGTCCATCACTTCTATGCGCCGCATACGTACTCGGGCCGCATTCTGTGCCACCTGACCGCCGAGTCGCCGATCGTCGTCGGCGGCCGCCGCGTACACGATGCCGGCCGCGATCGGCCGGCGCTCGTCGAGCCGTTCGAGCTGGGCGGCCGACCGGCGATTCCGGGTTCCTCGCTGCGTGGGCTGATCTCCTCGATCGCCGAAGCGGCCAGCGGCTCGGCGCTTCGCGTCCTGCATAACGCCCCGCTGTCGCGCCGCCGCGATGTCCGCGGAGAGGCGCTGTCGGCCATCGGGATCGTCGAGCACAACGGGGGATCGTGGTTCGTTCGACCGCTGTCATTGCCAGTCATGGAGGAAGGCGGTCCTGCGAAATGGAGGTTTCAGCAGGACAAATGGAACGCGGTGTTCCAGGGTTGCGCCATACCTCCCTTGCGTGTCTACCTCACGGACCATGGTGTTGTGAACGCTGCCCGAACGCGCGACGAGCAACGGCCGACATTTGTACAGCTGCCGATCACTGAAGTCGCAACGGCGTGGGGCAACCCAGCATCGATGCTAGATGCATCGTCCACAGTCGCAAACCTCAAGATCAAGGTCGTCCCGACCCGGCATGGGGAACGGCGTTACCTGCTCGGCGTTCAAACGGGACGTAGCCCCGAGCCTTGGGACGGGACGAACAATCCGGTGTGCGTGCGGGGCCGACTCGTGGTTCTGGGCGCCAAGGGAAGAAACCTGCCGGCTCAGAAGAAATACGAGTACTTCGTGCCGGATCCCGTCGGCGGAGGCGCACGCCCCCTTCCGATCACCGACGCGGCGCTCGATGAATTCAGGCGCCTCGCCGAAGAGCGAGCGAGCGCCGATCCTGAGCTGCCGTACGCACCGCTTGGTACGCCGGCCGACAAGACGCGTGGCGAGGAGCCCAAGATGCGCGGCAAGCTCCAGGAGGGCGACCTCGTGTACTTCGATGTCGATGACAGCGGGCAGAAGGTCACCCGCGTCTCATTTTCTGCCATCTGGCGCAGCCTTGCCGGGACCACGCACCAGTTCTTCGAGAGTGCGTTCGGAGGCGAGGTTCTGCCGTTCAATTCGAAGCGAACCCAAGTGACGGCGGCGGAGCTGCTGTTCGGATTTGTCGAGGAGTTGAAGGATGCGGCGGCCGAGGATGACGAGGGCGCGCCAGCCGGGAACAAGAGGCCAGGCAAGAAGAGGCCTGCAGAGGCGTTTGCCAGCCGTGTCCGCATCTCGCATGCCCTGGCGATGCCACGATCGGACGGGCTGCCCGATTACTATGACGAGGTGACGCTGCGAACGCTGGCCAGCCCGAAGCCGCCGGCGCCAGCGTTGTACTTCAAGTCACAAGGGTCCGGCAAGTCGTCGTTCATCGCCAAGAAAGAGCTTTCCGTTGGCCGGCATGCGCCTCAGGGCCGCAAGATGTACCTTCATCACAAGCCGAATGCGCCACGACCGGACGGACGAACCGATCTGGCCCGCTGGGCGACCGCCCGCGACGCGCCGGAGGACACGTCGCGGCTGCAGATGAAGACGCGCGTCCGTCCCGTCCGCGAAGGGGCGCGCTACGAGTTCCACATCGACTTCGACAACCTCACCCGGCAGGAGCTGCAGCTGCTCTGCTACGCGCTGCAGCCGACGTCGAAGTTCCGCCACAAGATCGGGATGGGAAAGCCGCTCGGCCTCGGCACGGTCCGGATCGAGCCGCTGGCGATCCTTTACATCGATCGACATGCCCGCTACACGGCCGACGGATTCTGGGCGGCGCGGTACGCGCGCGCCTGGCGAGCCAATACCGATGCCGGCCCCCCGGTCAGGTACGCCGCCGAGTGGACGGAGGCGGCGAACGCCGAGCCCGCTGCCCCCGAGTTGACGTTCGAGCCTCTCCGAGATGAGTACGGCGGGGTCGTCGATCCCGACGTTGCGAAGGCGCTGCAGCTCATGGGTGAATCGCGAGACTTGGAAAACGTGTGGACACCACTCGCGGCACCGGGAGATTTGGATGCCAGCCGGCAGCCTGTAAAGAAATCCCCTCCGGACGCCGAGAACGAAACATTCAAGTGGTTCGTGGCCAACGAGCAGGAACGGAGCGTCAGACGAAAAGGCCGCAGAATTCCGGTGAGGCCGACACGGCATCAGCTCGAACCCTTGGATCGAGGCTCGTCAACGATTCCCACACTCGATGAGAATATCTGGGTGGATTGACGGATGAAGCGGCAGCTTGTCTTCTTCCTCGGCGGTCGCGACCTCGAGATGCAGACGATCCGTGAGCTGCTCGAGCAGGAGGGTGCTGCGTTTTACGACAAGCAGTTGTCCTGGGGCGCGGCGGCATCCGCCTACCGCCAGGAGCTCGACGCGGTTCAGGCCGCCGGCAAGACTGCGGTGCTGGTCGAGCTGGCGCTCGACGTTCCCCTGGACCCGGCGCGCCGGCTGGTCGTGGTCGATCATCATGGCGATGCCGCCGGCCGCCAGACGTCGCTCGAACAGGTTTTCGCGCTCCTCGAACTCGCCCACACGCGCTGGTCGCGGTGGTACGACCTGGTTGCCGCCAACGATGCCGGACACATCGACGGTCTGCTGCGTGCGGGCGCGACGTGCGAGGAGGTGGCGCGCGTGCGTGCCGCCGACCGCGCCGCGCAGGGCATCACTGCGGAGGAGGAGGCGCAGGGCGCGGCCGCTGCGGCGGCGGCCGAACGGCCGCATCCTGCACTCACTGTCGCTCGTCTCCCGCATGCGCGCACGGCGACGGTCGCCGATCGCCTGCACCGCGCCGCCGGCGGCCCGGGTTACGAGAACCTGCTGATCTTCTCGCCGGGGGAAGTGAACTTCTACGGGGAAGGCGACCTGATCGAGGCGCTCGATCGTGCCTTCCCCGGCGGGTGGAAAGGCGGCGAGCTGCCTCGCCGCGGGTACTGGGGTCGGGCTGGCGACACGGCGCCTGTCTACGATCATTTGCTGCGTCTGCTCGCTCACCGTGTCGAGGCGCGCGATGGACGCTGATACGCTGGCGGCAATACGAGCCTCGGTTGGAGGGCCGCCTGCGCCGGTTGTCGATCCGGCCGCGCTACGGATCGAGCAGGTGGTCGTCACGCTGCGGCTGCGGCAGCCGGTTCGCCTGCATTTTCACCACGGCGGCGCGATCATGGGCCTGCTCTGCGGCGCCCTCCAGACCCACCCGCTGCCGTCCGGCCTGATTCCCGTCGCCTGCGAGTCGGGCCGCGTGGCCTTCGAAGCAGGGGATCGCTACCGCCTGGGTGTGGTCCTCGTCGGGAGCGCGTGCGCGGAGCGAGCGCGTGTGATCGACGGCTTGGTACGCATCGGTGCGGCCACGGATGGGGCCGATGAGTCCTTGCCGACCCTTGGAGGCAACTTCGAGGTGGAGGGATCGTCGGTGCCTACGCCGATCGACCCCGCAGCGTGGTCCCTCCAGCTCTCGGGCCTGAAAACGGTCCGGCTCCAGTTCGTCTCTCCGTTCCGACAGGAGCGGCCGCGGGAGTTGCAGGTGACGCGCGCTTCCCACATGAACGGCGCGTGTTTCCCCGCCTCCCACTTCCTGGACCGGCTCTTCAATCGCGTGTTCTTCCTGCAGAACGGGCGCTATCCCGATCGACTGGAGCGAACGCGGTATCGGCCCGCGATCCCGTCGGAGACGTGCACGGGCAGCACCGCGCTCACCTGGATCGACGTTCCGATCAGGGGGCGGCGGGTCGATCCTGCGCGGCCCAAAGGCTACACGCTCGGCGGCGTGCTCGGGACCGTCACACTCGAGGGGGTGCCCGACGCATGGATTCCGTGGCTCGTCGCCGGCCGTCTTGTGCACGCTGGCGAGAACACGCATTACGGCTTCGGGCGATTCCTGTTTCCGGACCTCGAGGCTCAGGACGTGTTTCGTCCGTACCAGAGCGCGCGCGACCGCGTCGCGGATCCGTGGCGCCTCGATCGCGCGCTGGCACATGTGCGCGAGCACTCGCAATTCCCCGGTGTCGACGGCGAGACGCCGGACGGATTTGCTGCGCGCGGCGAGTCGGCGATCCGAGAGCTGGCGGCGGAGCTGGCAGAAGGCCGTTATGCGCCGCAGCCGCTTGCGGGTCTGGTCATCCCCACTGACAGCGGCCGCGTGCGCCCGCTTGCCGTCCCCACCGTGCGCGACCGAGTCGCCCAGCGCGCCGCATGCGACGTGCTGGCGCCTTCCATCGACACGCTGCTCGAGGACTGCGCGTACGCGTACCGGAAGGGATTCTCGCGTCAGGGCGCGGTGCTCGCGATCCAGCGCGCGTACGAGGAAGGCTACCGGTACGTGCTCGATGCCGACATCGAATCGTGCTTCGACGCCATTGAATGGGCCCCGCTTTTTGCAAAGATCCGTGCGCTGTTCCCTGGAGAGCCGCTCAACGACACGCTGGAGGCGTGGGTTCGAGCTCCGGTCGTGTTCGACGGCCGTCGCATCGTCCGCACGCGCGGCCTCCCGCAGGGCATGCCGCTGTCGCCGCTGCTGGCGAATTTGTATCTCGACGAGCTTGACGAGGAGCTGCTGGGCCAGGATTACCGAATTGTTCGCTTCGCCGACGACTTCGTGATCCTGTGCCGGGATCTGGCATCGGCCGAGGCCGCGCGCGACGCGGCGCGGGCCGCATTATCGCGGCTGGGACTGACGTTGAACGAACAGAAGACCGCCATCCGCTCGTTTGATGCAGGATTTACCTACCTCGGCTACCTATTCTGCCGATCGCTGGCGCTCGAACGGAAGACACCGGATGAAGCGTCGGCCATCGAACAGCCAGCCGTTCCCGAACCCGTGCCGCGGCTCTCCTGGCTGGCGCAGGTGCCGCTCGAGCGGGTACGGGCGCTGGCGGTTCCCCCGCATGTGTCGGCCGAGAAACGCCTCGAGCCGGTTCCCCTGCGCGGGACGCACGCGGCGGCGCCGCTCCGCCGCCCCCTCTACTTGACCAGTACGGCCTCGCGCGTGCGCCTGCGCGGCGAGGCGGTGATCGTCGAACGCGCCGCGGGTGCCCCGCTCGAATGTCCCATCCGCGCCCTGTCGCACGTCGTCTGTTTGGGGCGGGTCCGGATGACGATGGCCCTCGTGCTGGCGCTGGCGCGGCGGGCGGTGCCGGTGTACTTTTGTCGCCGCACAGGCGCGCTGGAGTGCGCCGTGTCATCGGCCGAACCGGACTGGACCGTCTGGCCGGCACAAGGACGGATGGCCGCCGATCCGCAGGCGAGGCTCGGATTCGCGCGAGCCATCGTTGCGGCGAAGCTGCACAATTATGCGGCGCTCATCGAGAGGTGTCGGTTTCATGATGGCGAGGACGCCGCCGCTGACCTGCGACGCCTCGAGGCGGCTTGCGCCGACGCAGGCACGCTCGAGGAGTTGAACGGCCTGGAGGGCCGGGGCGCTGCCCGCTACTTTGCATGTGCCGCCACGAGCACGGCCGACATCTGGCGCTTCGACGGGAGGAAGCGGCGGCCGCCAACCGATCCGGTCAACAGCATGCTGTCGTTCGGGTACACGATGCTGCATGCGCACCTGGCGACGGCCATCGTCGCGGCGGGCCTTCACCCGCGCATCGGTCTGTACCACCGGCAGCATGGTACGCATCAGGCGCTCGCCTCGGACTTGCAGGAGGAATTCCGACACCAGATCGACGGCCTGGTGTGGGCGATGATCAACCGTCGGGAGGTGAGGCCGGAGGATTTCGTCACGTCGCCGACGGGCGCATGCGTGATGACGCCAGAGTTCCGGCGGACTTTTATCATGACGGTCGAGCGGCGTCTGCAGACGGAGTTCACGCCAGAGGGAGGCATGAAGCAGTCGTACCGCGAGTTCATGGATGCCCAGGCGCGGCAACTGCGCGATTTTCTCATCGGGCGGCGGGCCGACTACCGGCCGCTGCGCGTCCGTTCTTGACGGCAATGACCTACGTGGTGGCGTACGATATCAGCGACGATCGCATCCGCGATCGGATGGCCGAGGCGCTCGCCGGGTTCGGCCAGCGCGTGCAGGAGTCGGTGTTCGAATGCCAGTTGGATCCGGGCGATGTGCCAGCCCTTCGGCGCGTTGTTGTCGAGACGCTGGAGCGGCCGGAACACGGCAACGTCCGGATCTACCGTGTGTGCGCCGACTGCCATGCGGCGTCCTTTGGCATCGGCGCCGTGGTCGTGACGTTCGGGTCCGGTCCGTGTCTGGTTGCGTGACACAAGTGCAATCGGTTCAGGAAGTTGCGGGCACGCCGGTATCGACCGGGCCCGGTGTGGATGTCCGGGAAGTCGTTGGATCGGTTGAATTTCCGCGCCGGTCAGAGGCCGAACAGGCAGGCCGCGCGGAGCGGTGTGGGCAGGGGCGGCAGAAACAGGGCCCGCAAAGTATTCACGCGATGGAGGTTGGCAGCCGCGAGTGTGTTGTCGTGCGAGAGGCCGCTGAAGGGATTGAGACTTCTGATCCTGATGATTTCTATCGTGCGCGGCAGAACCGAGGTTATCGTGCGAGAGGCCGCTGAAGGGATTGAGACGATAGACCTGTTTCTGCAAGTCCTGCAACTCCGCAATAGGTTGTCGTGCGAGAGGCCGCTGAAGGGATTGAGACACGCCGGACGCCGTCTCCCTCGATGGGCGCCCATCCGGTCGTGTTGTCGTGCGAGAGGCCGCTGAAGGGATTGAGACTCCATTTCCAAGTCGCTCGTCCCGGCACCGACGAAGTTGTCGTGCGAGAGGCCGCTGAAGGGATTGAGACTCTACCATGCCCTGGC
>FWPU01002214.1_pt1 | contig 13862 bp, 11 predicted proteins | sample 2228361 | NCBI WGS metagenome assembly FWPU01 (sample SAMEA103939777, study PRJEB20133) | metagenome | reverse complement strand
GAGTAGTTGTCCTCGATGGAGGGCAACTACTCCTCGATGATAAACCCGTGCGCTTCTCATCCCCGCAGGCGGCTCGAAAGATGGGAATTGCTACCGTATTTCAGGAACTCAGTTTGGTGCCTAAAATGACGGTGGCGGATAATATCTGGCTGACACGCGAACCGCTGAAACCTGACGGAATGATTGACCGGAGGGTGATGCGAGAAAAAACGGAAGCCCTGCTGGAATTGTTCAGCGGTACTTTCAAAGCCGATTTACGACCGGAAACACTTGTATCCGATTTGCACCCGGATGAAAAACAAATCGTAGAAATTTTGAAAGCCATCAGTCTCAATCCGCGCATATTGATTTTGGATGAAGCAACTGCCAGCCTTGATAGTCGCCAGGTAGAGCGATTATTCGAACTGGTCAGACGTTGGAAAGCCGAAGGCAAGGCAATTGTATTTGTTTCTCACCGCATGGAAGAAATATTCCGCATTGCCGATCGTTATAGCGTCCTGCGGAATGGTAAAACGGTCGGTCAGGGGGACATTAAGGATATTACAGAGAAAGATTTGATTCAGTTGATGACCGAAAAAGAGAAGGTTTTTCAGTTCACAAAAACGACTATTGCTGAAAATGCAACCGGTTTGGAGCAACCAGTTTACCTGGAGGTGGAAAACCTGACCACCGAAATACTGCGGGGAGTCAGTCTTAAAGTAAAACAAGGAGAATTGTTAGGGATTGGTGGATTGCAGGGGCAGGGCCAGCGAGATTTGCTGCTGGCCTTGTTTGGGGATATCCCCTATCAGGGGATAGTTCGGATCAGGGGTGAGGTGGTAAGGTTCAAACACCCACGGCAGGCAATGCAGAAGAAACTGGCTCTTGTGCCGGGAGATCGGGCGAAAGAGGGGCTGCTCTACATTCGCTCAATCCTGGAGAATTTTTTACTGCCTTCATGGCAGAAATACGGATTTCCGCTCAAAATGAAACTGGCAAAACGGGATGCCCTGGCAATCAGTGAAAGACTCAGTCTGGTAATGGCTGGTTTAATGGCGCCGGTGAGCAGTCTTTCAGGTGGAAATGCTCAAAAGGTGGTCATCGGCAAATGGCTATTGCGTGACCCGGATTGTTATTTGTTGGATGATCCGACCAAGGGGGTGGATGTCCATACCAAGGCTGAGTTTTACGCCCTGCTAACAGAACTTTCTCAGCAGGGTAAATCCATATTGTTTTACAGCAGTGATGATGACGAATTAATTGGTTTGTGCGATCGGGTGATTGTGCTTCATGATGGGAAAATTCGCGCCGAACTCAAAGGTGCTTCGTTGACCAAGGAAAATCTGATTGCTGCCAGCATGGGCGTTTCCAACGGAGGTGAGGCATGAAACGGTTTTCCTGGGATGAAATGATGAACCGCTACCCCGCCTTCTTTGCAATCCTCTTGCTGGTGGTCGCGTTGATTATCAACTTCATCTTGCAGCCCAATATGTTTGCGCGTGATACTCTGAACAGCAACATGCGGGTTTTTCTGCCAATGATTTTACTGGCAGCCGGGCAGGCCGTTGTCATTTTGGGCGGAGGGATTGATATTTCGGTAGGTGGTATCGTTTCAATCGTCAATACCATTCTGGCAACACAGGTCGGGTTAAACGGCTCGCCGGAGAAAATGTGGACGTATGTGCTGGTTTCGATTGGAGCAGGTATTCTGGCAGGCGCAATCAACGGATTTTTCATTGCTTTTCTGCGATTGCAGCCAATCATCACCACTTATGCTACCAGTTTCCTGTATGTGGGTTTTGCTTTGTTCATCTTACCGAATCCCGGTGGGGGTATTCCCGCTGAAATTGCCAATATTTATCGCAACACCACTCCTTTGGGTTTACCGCTGGCGTTTTATGTAATTGCGGTTATTTTGCTGATCTGGATGTATATCCGTTCGACGCGATTTGGAAATTACCTGTATGCAGTTGGCGGTAATGCCGAAGCAGCTTACGAAACGGCGGTGCCGGTGACATGGGTAATTTTTACAACCTATGTTGCCTCCGGTTTTATGGCAGCCCTGGCTGGGGTTGCCATCACGATGTTGAGTGGTTCCGGTAATGCCGAAATCGGCGTGCCAATGACATTGACTTCCATTACCGCTGTTGTTATCGGCGGTACTGCTTTGAGCGGCGGAGTTGGCGGGGTGGCAGGGCCGGTGGTTGGCGCGATTACCTTGGGAATCATTCAAAACATTATTTCCTTTTCGCGGATTGATACCTGGTGGGAGACATTTGTGAAGGCAACCATCATCGTGGTAGCACTGGCGGCTCCGGGTATCATCAATCTGCTACGGAGGAAGAAGGTATGAGAAGGATAAGTATTTCCCCACCTGTTGCGGCAATTTTGCTTGCAATTGTCCTTTTCCTGCTTTCGGGATTTTTACCAAACGGGTTTGGCAATGACATCAATGTTGCCATTGCTCAGGCAACCAATATCGTGCGCCTGGCGGTGTTTTTAGGAGTGATTGCGGCTGGCCAAACACTGGTGATCATCAGTGGTTTTGAAGGGATTGATCTTTCTGCTGGCTCGGTGGTTACTTTAACCGCTATCCTCACTTATGTGACTGTGAAAGGAGAGGATGATAAAGTCCTGCTGGCATTGTTGATTTCCCTGGCGGTTGGGGCGTTGATTGGATTTATCAATGGTCTGGGAATTACTTTTTTGAAAATTTCGCCGTTTGTAATGACCTTAGGGATGTCCGGAGTGGTGACCGGTTTGATCATTATCATCAATCACGGTAATGTCAGCGGGAAAGTGGCTCCGATTATGACTCGTCTGATTGCACGACCACTCTCGCCGGATATTCCCATCCCCAATGCCATCATCATCTGGATTATTTTTGGTTTTATGATGTGGTTGTTATTGGAAAGGTCAACCTTTGGCAAGCATCTTTTTGCAATTGGCGTAAACCGCGTGACGGCGAAACTTTCCGGGGTTAATGTAACAGTCACAAATTTGGCCGTCTATTCTTTAGCCGGCGCACTGGCCGGGTTTGGCGGTTTTTTGGTGGTGGGTAACACGGGTGTAGTCTTTATTGCGTTAGGACAGCCATTCCTGTTTCCCTCAATTGCGGCTGTGGCGGTAGGTGGTACTTTACTTTCAGGTGGTAAAGGTAGCTATTGGGGTACGATGGCGGGTGCCATTGTGCTGACCTTGATCACCAGTCTTTTGACGACCATGCAGATGCCCGATTCGGTGCGCAGGATGGTATTGGGTGCAACGCTGCTGGTGATGATCTCAATCTACGGCCGGCAGCGCGGTTTCAGACAATAAAAATCAATATTTCAGGAGGCAAGCCATGACTAAGACCGTAAAAGTTGGCATGATTGGAGCCGGGTTCGTCAGTGATATTCACGCTCACGCGTTCAAGCAATATGTTCACAACGCCGAGGTTGTGGCGGTGGCATCACCCAACCGGGCAGGGGAATTTGCCAAAACTCATGGTATTCCCCACGCTTTCAACGACTATCGCGAAATGTTGAAGATGAAAGAAATTGATGTAGTTACGGTAGCCATACCGAACTACCTGCACTGCCAGGCAACCCTGGATGCTGCAGCAGCAGGCAAACACATTATTTGTGAAAAACCGCTTTGCAAAACGCTGGAAGAGGCCGATCAAATGATCGAGGCGACCAAAAAGGCGGGCGTGCTGCTGATGTACGCTGAGGAATTATGCTTTGCACCAAAGTACGTACGTGCCAAACAGTTGATCGAAGAAGGTGCCTTGGGTGAGCCATTTCTGGTCAAACAATCTGAAGAGCATGATGGCCCACACATGCCCTGGTTTTGGGATGTGAACCTTTCCGGTGGCGGTGTGTTGCTGGATATGGGATGTCATTCGGTAGAATACGGGCGTTGGGTGTTTGGTAAACCCAAAGTAAAAAGCGTCACGGCGTATTGCAACACCTTTGTACACCATCAACGCACCAAAGGTGAAGATCACTCGATTATGGTGATCGAGTATGAAGGCAACAAAATCAACATCGCCGAAAATTCATGGGCAAAAGGCGGCGGGGTGGATGACCGTTGTGAGATTTACGGTACAAAGGGCAATACCCGCGCCGATCTGCTGAAGGGCAGTTCCTTGTGGACATACAGCCAGGAAGGATACGGCTACGCAGTCGAGAAGGCTGGCACCACGCGTGGCTGGACGTTTACCATGTTTGAAGAAGTTTGGAATTATGGTTTCCCGCAGGAAATGCAGCATTTTGTCAATTGTGTGCTGGGAAAGGAAGAACCAATCGAAACCGGAGAGGATGGGCGCGAAGTACTCAAGATTTTGTACGCTGCTTATCAATCTGCTGGAGAGGGCCGGCGGATTGAATTCCCTTATAACCCGCCACAGGTCGAAAAACCAATTGATCTTTGGCGAAAATTCTAAATCTTTACTGGAGGTATCATGACAGCCATTGATGTAAAGACCATCACTTATGAACAATTAGCCAAGGTGATTGACCATTCGTTGTTGCGCCCGGAGTTGACATCTCAAGAAGTAATCGAAGGATGTCAACTGGCAGCGCGTTACCACGTGGCGACCGTGTGTGTAAAGCCCTGTCATGTGCGGCTGGCGGCCGAGCAGCTGAAAGAGTCCGATGTGCTGGTCAGCACTGTGGTTGGATTTCCGCACGGCAGCAGCGTAACCGAAATCAAAGTTGCCGAAGCACAGCGCGCCATGGACGATGGGGCAGTGGAGTTGGACATGGTGCTAAACATTGGTGAATTGCGATCTGGCAATGACGAGGTTGTGTTTCAAGACATCAAAGCCGTGTGTGATGTTGCTCATGCCCGCGGGGTAAAGGTGAAGGTCATCCTGGAAAATGCCTATCTGACCGATGAACAGAAAGTGCGTGCCTGTCAGTTGGCAGAAAAAGCCGGAGCAGACTGGGTTAAGACTTCCACCGGATTTGCACCCGGTGGGGCCACCCTGGAAGATATCCGATTGATGCGCCGTTCCGTCAGTGAGAAGGTGCAAATCAAAGCGGCCGGTGGTGTGCGCACGCTGGATGCGCTGCTGGCAGTGATTGAAGCAGGAGTAACCCGTTGTGGTGCGACTGCGACTGCCAAAATTCTGGACGATTTTAAAGCGCGTTTGGCGGGAGAACAGACCTCCACTGGTGAGGCTAAAATCGACGGTGGATATTAGAAAACGGGGAGGAGCAGAATGACAAAATTGAGCAAATCAACCATTGGGGTGGGAGTTGCCGGCACCGGATTCATCGGGCCTGCCCATATCGAAGCCTTGCGCCGGAATGGGATTACCGTGCTGGGGTTGGCAGAAAATACCCGGGAAAAAGCCGAGCAAAAAGCAGCTGAAATGGGCATCCCGCGCGTCTACGGCTCACTGGATGAGATGCTGAGGGATGATGACATACAGGTGGTGCATCTGGCAACGCCCAATTATCTGCATTATCCTCATGCCAAAGCAGCGCTCATGACTGGAAAACATGTCATATGTGAAAAGCCGCTGGCAATGAACACCCGTGAATCGGCGGAACTGGTGCAACTGGCTCAAGAAACCGGCAAAGTCAATGCGGTAAACTTCAATATTCGAATGTACCCGCTGGTGCAACAGGCGCGCAATATGGTTCAAAGCGGTGAATTAGGTGAATTATTTATATTGCAAGGTTCCTATCTACAGGATTGGTTGTTATTCCCGACGGATTGGAACTGGCGGTTGGAGCCGGAATTGGGTGGCAGCCTGCGGGCGGTGGGTGACATTGGTTCGCACTGGCTGGATCTGATCACTTTCATTACCGGCTTGCGTGTAGTCGAGGTCTTTGCCGATTTTAAGACCATTCATCCCGTTCGTAAAAAACCGGCCAAACCGGTGGAAACCTACACAGGCAAGATCTTACAACCAGAAGACTATGTAGATCAGCCCGTCTCCACCGAGGATTATGCAACAGTTCTGCTGCATTTTGAGAACGATGTGCGAGGGGTGTTGACCGTTGGGCAGGTCTGTTCGGGACGAAAGAATCGCCTGTTTTTTGAGATTAATGCCTCTAAATCTTCGCTGGCGTGGGATTCGGAACGGCCAAACGAATTGTGGGTTGGCCATCGTACCCAACCCAATCAAATCATCATGAAAGATCCGGCTCTGCTTTCACCAGAAGCACGGGCGGTTACTTCCTATCCCGGTGGACATAATGAGGGCTTCCCGGATACCTTCAAGCAACTTTACAACAAGGTGTATAACTATATCCTTGCCGGAGATTACAACAAACCACCCGATTTCCCCACCTTTGCGGATGGTCACTACGAGATGCAATTGTGTGAGGCAATTGAACGCAGCGCGAAAGAAAGAGTCTGGATCAAAGTCTAATCAAATACGGAGGGAGCCATGAAACTTGGATTTTTTACAGCTGCATTGCCGGGGAGTACCCTGGAAGAAGTTGCCCGTTGGGGGGCTGAGAGCGGTTTTCAAGCGATTGAAATTGCCTGCTGGCCGCACGAGAAAGCCACACGGCGTTATGCCGGGGTGACCCACATTGATGTGACCCAATTGGATCAAGCCAAAGCCCGCGAGATTCGTAACATGCTGGATGGGTACGGATTGATGATTTCTTCGTTGGGGTATTATCCCAATCCTCTCCATCCGGACCCAGAGCATCGAGAGACGGTTATTGCCCACCTCAAAAAGGTGATTGATGCAGCGGCTTTGCTGGAGGTTGGTGTGGTCGGCACCTTCATTGGTAAAGATAAAAACAAAACTGTGCCGCAAAACCTCGAAGATTACGCCCGAATTTGGCCGCCAATTGTGCAGTATGCCAAAGAACGAGGGGTGAAAATTGCCATTGAAAACTGCCCGATGATTTTCTCTTACGATGAGTGGCCGGGCGGGAATAACCTGGCCAGTACTCCGGCTATCTGGCGTAAAATGTGGGAGATTATCCCTGAGGAAAATTTTGGGTTAAACCTCGACCCCTCGCATTTGGTTTTGCAGATGATCGACTACGAACGAGTGGTACGAGAATTTGCCAGTAAAATTTTCCATGTTCATGCCAAAGACCTGCACATTGACCGCGAGGGGCTTTACAATCACGGCGTCTTGTCGCAGGGCATGGGCTGGCAGGTACCGCGTTTACCCGGTTTGGGTGATATGGACTGGGGTAAGTTCTTTGCAGCGTTGACCGCAGCTCGCTACGATTATGTGGTTAGCATCGAACATGAAGACCGGGCTTTCGAAGGATCGGAGGAACTGGTCAAGCGCGGGTTCTACCTTGCGCGGGATGTATTGAAACCCTATATCCACTAACCCTACCTCGAAGCAGTCCTGTGTCCGGCATAAGCCGTGGCACAGGACTGATGAGGATGACAAGGACCTATGAAGCGATATATTGGATGTGATTTGGGCGGCACCAATTTACGTGCCGCGCTGGTGGATGTCGAAACGGGAGAGGTGCTCTTTCAGCAGAGTGTACCAACGTTGGCACGCGAGGGCCACGATGCGATTATGCAACGTATGGCAGGTTTGTTCCTGAACATGATCAAGGCGGCTGGCCTGGAGCCAGGGGATGTGGGTGGCATTGGAATCGGCGTACCGGGTGTGCTTGACCTGGAAAAAGGGGAAACGTTGTTTCTGCCCAACCTGCCTGGAACCTGGCCGCATGTACCGTTGCGGGATGTGTTGCAACAGGCGACGGGATTGCCAGTGGCGTTGTTGAACGATGTGCGCTCGATCACTTATGGGGAGTGGCGCTTTGGCGCCGGCCAGGGCGTGGAAACGGTTGCAGTACTGGCAATCGGCACGGGTATCGGCGGCGGACTGGTGATCAATGGGCAGTTGCACCTGGGGATTGGCGGTACGGCGGGTGAATTAGGCCACATGGTGATTGATTTCAACGGGCCGCGGTGCGGCTGCGGTAATTACGGTTGTCTGGAAGCATTTGCATCCGGACCGGCAATTGCAGCAATGGGTATGAAGGCAGTGGCACAAGGACTAACTACCAAAATTGGCGACTTGTGCAAGTATGACTTGAATGCGATCACACCTGCGCTGATTGCAGAAGCCGCTCGACAGGGTGATGAAATCGCCTGTGAAATTTACGACCAAGCTGGTTTTTACCTTGGGGTGGCCGCTTCCAGTTTGTGTGCTTCGGTCAGCCCTCGCCGGATCATTGTCACCGGTGGAGTTGCCAATGCCGGCCGGCTGTTGCTCGACCCAATGGAAAAGACAATGCGAGAGCGGGTGCACATCATGCCGGTGGAGCAGGTAGAAATTGTGACCGGCCTATTGGGAGATCACGCCGGTGTGGTGGGATCAGCGTGTTGGGCGGCCAATCGGCTGGGTTAGTCTGCTTTTTTTCTTTTGATTTATGTGCGGCATAATTTCATTGTGATATAATTTGGCTGCAAAGGCAAGTCAGTGCCGCCGGGGCCCGTAGCTCAGCGGCAGAGCGCGCGGCTCATAACCGCTTGGTCGAAGGTTCGAATCCTTCCGGGCCCACAACAGAAAGAATAAGTCGCTGGCCTCATCGAGGGGTGGTATTCGCATTCTGCCGGGCCCACAACAGAAAAATTGGTCGCAGTCCCCATCGAGGGGGCGTATTCGCATTCTGCCGGGCTGATAACAGAAAAAATTGGTCGCGGGCTCTCCTTGATGTAAATGACGGGAATTGGATTGCTCGTATGGGGTATCAAAGTCCCGCCGAGAGCATTGTTTTGCACTCGAAGAGTATTCCCGTACCAGTATCATTATTCCTCCATCCGGTTAACCCCAAAATCACCGCCTTTTTCCCCCGTTGGGGGATGGAATTGGAGCGGGGTCTGGCTTAACATCAAAACGATGCTGCTTTCGACGAGTGTTTCTACGGGAATGTGTGTGCTGGTGTGCAGCCGCGAGAGGGTGGGGGATGCCGCCACTCGTCTGCTGGCTGAACTGGCGCTGCGTGGCAAGGTGTTGGTGATAGATGGCGGCAACTGCTTCCAGGCCTATCCGTTGGCGCGGGCGCTGCGCGAACGTACCACCTCCCTTGACCTGCTCAGCCAGCGGGTATTGATTCGGCGGGCATTTACCGCGTATCAGATGCTGGCGTTGCTGGAAAGTACCCCTCTGGCTGCTCTTCCAGTGGTCATTCTGGACCTGTTGGTCACCTTTTATGACGAAACATTGCCAGCCGGCCAGGCGCGCTGGCTGGTGCAGCGCTGTCTGCAGGAGATCGAGCGATTGAAAGGAGCGGCACCCGTTTTTCTCTTGCTGAGAACCTGCCTCTTGCCGCAGCGTCGTTTTTTACACGAAATGGTCTACCAGAAAGCAGATACGCTTTTCTACGAGCAGGAAAAGCCAACCTCTTTTGCTCAACCCGCGTTATTTTGAGGGATGAAACGATGGGGCGGACAGTTCCAACCATTACTTATCAACTGAACGAAACCGAAGCCATGCTGCAAAACTTCCGGCGGGCGCTGCGGCGTGGTGACCAGGCTTTGTTGGATGGCCTGCTGGCATCTGCGCGCCGTCATCTGCCGGCCATCTCAGCCAGCGGGGCATTGCTGCCTTTTGAGGTGGCTTTACTGGCCATGTTGATCGAGCAGGCGCGTCGGATTGCTGAGCTGGAGGATGAAATAGATATCTTACAGGAGGAACTGGTGCGACTGCGTGATGGCAAGGGTTGAAAGAACGGGCTGGCTGATGGATGTGTATACCCGTCCGGGTGGGGAACTGGTCTGCTGGCTGCTGAGCGAGGACGGACAGCGCTGGCTGTTACCAATGGATTTTCCGGTTACTTTTTACGCCGCTGGCAGCTCGGCGGTGTTGCGCCAGGCGTGGCGCTTTCTACAAGGTCGTGGGGTACATCTTTCCCGGCAGGTGCGCCGTGATCTGTTTCATGGCGAGCGGATTGTGCTTGCGGTGACGGTGGATTTGCCGGGTCGGCTGGCAGAGGTTCACCGCCGGCTGGCACAGACTTTTCCGTTGCTGGATTACTACGATGCTGACTTGCCGCTGGCGGTTCGCTTTGTTGCCCGCACGCAGGTGCCGCTGCTGGGACGCTGCTTCTTTGAAACAGACGGGCAACGCCTGCTTGGGCTGCAGCCTCTCGAATCCGCCTGGGAGATGCAGCCCTTACTACCGCCCCTGCGCGTGATGGAAATCGAGTGCGAGGCAAACCCGGCTCTGCACCCCCCGCAGGAGATCACAATCCGCTGCGATAGGCGCTGTTTTCGTTTTACCGTGCAGCCGTTGCGCGCCTTTCTGGCCAACTTGCAGGCCTTGTTGGGCAATTATGATCCAGATATCATAGTGACCCGTTATGGTGATACATGGCTGTTCCCGTTCTTGGGTGAACATGCTCCCTCATTCAACCCCAACCGGGACGAACAGATGAAGGTTGAATATCGCCGTGAACGCAGTTTATTCGCTTATGGGCAGGTGCTTTACCGTGGGGCGCAGGCCTTGTTGTTTGGGCGCTGGCACATTGACCGTTGTAACGCAGCCCTGTTTTCCGAAATTGGGCTGATGGGCGCACTGGAAATGGCACGGGTTACCGGCATGGGGGTTCAGGAGGCTATCCGGAAGTCACCGGGAGCGGGAATTACTGCCATGCAAATGCAGACTGCCCTGCGGGATGGGGTGCTGATCCCGGTGGTTAAACAGCAGGCAGAATCCACGCGCACACTGGCCAACCTGATACGGCATGACCGGGGTGGGATGGTCTATCAGCCACTCGTCGGCGTGCATCATCATGTCGCCGAACTGGATTTTGCTTCAATGTACCCGGCTATCATGGTGCGTTATAACATCTCGCCCGAAACGCTGAATAAGAACGATGCCCCCGCTGGACTGATTCCGCGCACCCTGCAACCCTTGCTGGTTAAACGCTTGGCGCTCAAACAATACCTGCACACGCTCGACCGGCGTGACAGCCGCGTTAGCGACTTGAAGGCTCGCCAGACGGCGCTCAAATGGCTGCTGGTGGTGTGTTTTGGATATTTGGGGTATAAAAATGCCCGATTTGGGCGAGTTGAATCACACGAGGCGGTCACAGCCATCAGCCGCGAGTTGCTGCTGCAGGCCAAGGAAAACGCTGAGGAAATGGGATTCAGTGTGCTGCACATGTATGTGGACAGTCTGTTTGTGAAACGAGAGGGGGTGCGAGGTGAAGCGGATTTTCTCCCGCTGGTGGAAACCATTCAGACGGAAACCGGCATTGGAGTGACCCTCGAAGGTGTGTACCGCTGGCTGGTATTTTTGCCGGCGCGCCGCGATCAGCGTATCCCGGTGGCCAACCGCTATTTTGGCGTGTTCGAGGACGGCACTCTGAAATATCGCGGTGTTGCCTTACGCCGCCACGATACCTGCCCTTATGTAGCCCGAACGCAACTGGATATTTTGGGTTGTCTGGCTCAGGCAGATGACCCGCGGGAACGATGGAAAGAAGCGTGGGCGCTAGTGAACCAGCGGTTAAGGTCATTGCAGCGCCGGCAGGCAGCCGTGGAGGGATTGCAAATGGCAGTAAAACTCAGCCGGGATCCCCAGGCCTTCCGTCGTCCTTCGGCAGCGGCCCAGGCCGCCTGCCAGTTGCAGGCCGAGGGTGTGGCGGTGCGCGCCGGGATGCGGCTTTTCTTCTGGTACACGCGCCAGGGCGTGAGCATTACCCCTCCCAACGCTGATGATCTGGACTGGGAGCGTTATGCCCGGCTGGTTTTTCGGGCTGCCACTGAAATTCTGGATATCTTAAAACCATCCCGTCCGGTTCGTCAGTTTCATCTGCCTTTATGCCGGCGATGATGGTGCATCAGGACTTCAGGATGAGGCGTGCATCTACCACCTGTAACCCATGTTCAAACACCAGGGCGGGATTGAGGTCAATTTCCAGAATCTCCTCGTTGTCCACCATCATTTGAGACAGCCGTAACATTGCATCTATGATGGCTGAACGGTCGGCAGGTGGCTGGCCGCGGATACCGTGTAGCAGACGGGCAGCGCGCAGCTCTTCCAGCATTTCTTCAACGTCCAGATGAGTTAACGGGGCAAGCCGCATCGAAACATCCTGCAGGGCTTCAGCGTAAATGCCGCCGAGACCCAGCAATAAGACAGGCCCGAAAGAAGGATCTCGTTTTCCACCAAGGATTACCTCTCTGCCGCCGCTCAGCATTTTCTGGATCAGAAATTGTTCCGGTGGTTCAAGCCCTTGCTGCTCAAACCGTTCTCCCATTTCCAGAATGGCGGCTGCCAGCAGAACCTGATCGGGGATGTTCAAGGCGATGCCTCCCACATCGGTTTTGTGGGTTGCCTGTTCGGAAATGGCTTTGACTGCAACCGGGTAGCCGATGCGCGCAGAAGCCTCAACTGCCTGCGAGAGATTGTACACGGTGGCCCAGGGCGCAACCGGAAGACCATAGGCCTCGCATACCCGGATGGCCTGATCAAGGGGGAGGACAGCCGAGTTGGTGTGGTTGAAAACCCATTGGGCTTTGCCGGGAGCATCCTTTGGCAGGGAAATTGCGGGCGGTTGGTGTTGAGCCGTGCGTAACAATTCCACCCGATGATGGTAATCCCGTGAGGCAGCCAGTGCCTGAACGGCTTCATGGACTTCACTGAAAAGCGGAAACCCTAAATTTTTCTCCAGAAAGTTAACTTCGTCGGCCTCGGTAAAGTAGCATAACGCAATGGGGATTTGATACTGCTGGCTGATTGCCTTGATCTTTTCTGCCACGGTGCGGGCGGTAGAGATCGTCTCGCGGCGATAATTGAAAATCAACAGGAAGGCATCGGCTTGATCGAGCTTAATGGCTTCCTCGATAAGCACCGGATAGGCCTCAAAATTAAAGACAGTTCCCAAATCCAGCGGGTTCATCCGCTCAATAACATTTACGCGGAAAAAGGGCTTTGCCACTTCGATTAATGCGTCGCTGTAAGGGGGCAGTTCAAAACCGAACTGGCTGGCGCAATCCACCGCAATGATTGCATGTCCACCTGATCGTGAAAATACCCCCAAGCGATTGCCGCGTACGGGTGGCAGCGTAAAGCCCTTACTGTAAATCATCATTTCCCGGAAGGTCATTGCACGGGTTATGCCAAATTGCCGGAACGCTGCATTGACAATTGCCTCGTCATTTGCCAGAGCAGCCGTATGAGATTGGGCAATTTGAGCGCTGGCCTGACTGGTATTGGATTTATAGACGATCACCGGTTTGGGAGATTGGGCAGCCAGTTCTACCAGCCGACGGCCTTCGACGATACTTTCGAGGTAGAGCAAAATCACCTCAGTAGCCTTATCCTCGATGAAGTAGTGAAGGTAGTCGCTTTCTTTAAGGTCAACTTTATTGCCCACACTGACCGATTTCGCAATTCCCAGTCCAGCAGCGGCGAGCAAGTCAATACACGTCATAACGACGCCGCCGCTTTGTGAAACCAGTGAAACACGGCCGGGAGGAATTTCTGCAGGGGCGGTTGGGATAAAAAACGTACAGATACCGCTATCGGTGCAAATAATACCGAGACAATTCGGCCCGACAAGACGCATTCCCCATTTGTGGGCAATCCGGCATAGATCTTCTTCCAGTTTTGCGCCCTCTTCGGAAAATTCGCTGAAGCCAGCCGATTCGATGACCGCGTAACGCACACCGGCCGCCCCTAACTCATCCATCAAACCCGGCACAGTAGCCGCCGGGGTAAGAATGACCGCCAGATCAATGTTGGGAGGTAATTGAGTGACAGATGAATAAATAGGACGATCCAGAATCTGCCCGCCGGATCGTCCTAATAAATAGAGTTGCCCCCTGTAACCAAATTCGATCAGGTTGCTGGCTATATGACGAGCGAGATTATCCGGCTTATCCGAAACCCCCGCCACGACAATACTGCGCGGATAAAATATTGCATCCATGGTCTGCCTCGC
>FWPU01001385.1_pt1 | contig 13862 bp, 12 predicted proteins | sample 2228361 | NCBI WGS metagenome assembly FWPU01 (sample SAMEA103939777, study PRJEB20133) | metagenome | reverse complement strand
GTCGGGGATCGACCTGATGAGCGAAAAGCCTCACGTCTCCCGGATTCTCATCCGCGAATTTGTGGACTCAGGGAAGTACACGGATCTCATCGTGAAGCGCTACCTGCGGGATCTCTTCTCTTCGACGGGCAACCCGCTCCTGCTTTCCGGCGGCGAGAGCCAGCGGTTGAGCGGTCAGAGCATGCACATCGTGTTCAACCTTCTGGGGTGCATGGTCTTCTTTTTTATCTGCGGTCCCATCGTGAAGGGCATCTGGAACCGGGACGTGTTTTCGAGCCGGATGATTGAAGAGAGGAAGGAGGAGGTTATCCGGTTCGCCTTTGAGGGCATCGGGGAATGGTTCCGAAGCCGGTCGAACAAGGTCGGTCCGCCTGGAGGGAAGGGATGAGGGAGGCGGAAATCGGTTTCTTTCGCTCTGTCATGAGAGGGAGAACCGCTGGACAGAAGGAAGGTGAAATGGACGATCCGGGCCATTGTGGCCGCCTGGGCCGGGATCGGGGCTTGACGCCTGGGTGGATGTGGGAAGCCGAAAAGGGCGGGCTCGGGAGAAGGGCTGAGCACGAAACGGGTCTCTCGCACGGGGGGCAGGTTCGAGGTGCGAAAACCCACAACGCACGGAGCGAGGATGAAAGCATATGAGATACGAGGCGGGCGCACGTTCACCCTCACCCAAACCGGATGGGATGATTTTGATCTCAGGTTGATCCGGGTCCTCGGCACTATCCTGGGCTTCATTCTCATCGCGAGTACCTATCTTCATTTCTGGGCTCCCCACGTTCTCCGGGTGCCGCAGACACCGGTGCCGGACAATACGTTTTTCGACATGCTCTTCATGGAAGTGCTCACGCTCGCGATGAGCTTCCTTTGTGGGGTCCATTGCTATCGGAAATTCGGGCCCTATGCCACCATGCTCTTCTTCGTCGGCTCCTTCGTTTTCACGGGATCCATGGAAAACCTGATGATCCTCACGGGGCGATTCGGGCTCCTCCCGTTCCAGAGCTATTACTTCAACAAGGGAGGACTCACCCTCTTTTTTGAGGTGCCCACATCCGTATGCCTCGGCTGGTTCGTCCTTGCTTATTCTTCGGTTTACATCGCGGGGCTTCTGTTTCCCGAGACCGGACCCTATGCGCGGGCAGCGATTGCAGCTTTCATCTGCATGGATCTCGACCTGTGGTCCGATCCTGTCATGACCCATCCGGCCAACATGTTCTGGACATGGCTGCAGGGCCGGGAGGAAACGACGCATCTCTTCTCCATTCCCCTGTACAACTTCGTGGGATGGTTCGGGATCATCTTCTTGTTCGAGGTTCTTTGGCTGAAGACGCAGAACTGGCACGTGACCCTTGGCAAGCAAAAGGCCACGGTCCGGTTCTTCCTCTGGGTGTTCATCCTCATTGCTTTGTATCTCCTCGCGGTCATCGGATCCGAACTTCTCATCCGGGCCGTTCTGCCGCCTGTCAACATCACCATCGGAGGCGTGTAGATGAACCGTTCGAAAAGAACGTCTTGGTTCGACTCTCTCGTCGAGTATGCACCCATCCTGGCATTGTTCATGGGCTTCGTGACCATCGGGGCGAAAGCGGCAAAGGTGGGCAATCCGTACATCTGGGTCGTCGGTCTAACCTCTTTGCCGGCTCTGGTTGCGATCCTGTGGGCGGGGTGGATCGTGTATCGCAGAGGGAATGTGCGGTAGGAAATCGGCGGTTTGACAACGATCTTGAGGGAAGGGCAACGGAGATGAAGCCTGCACGTGAGGTGGCGGTGGTCGGCGTGGGCATGACGCCCTTTGGGAAGTACCCGGATCGGAGCACCCGGCAGATGGGGGAAGAGGCTCTATGGGAGGCGTTGAATGATTGCGGGGCCAGGCCGAGGGACATCCAGGTGGCCTATGGGGGCTACGTGGGCGCCTTCATGGATCTTCCCATGATGGCCGTGCAGGTCGCCTTGGAGCAGGTGGGGATCGTGGGCATTCCCATCACCCGGGTGGAAAACGCCTGTGGGTCGGGATCCAACGCTTTCCGCGAAGCCTGGCTGGCCATCCAGACGGGACTGTACGACGTGGCGCTGGCCATGGGGATCGAGAAGCTCAGCAACCCGAGCCTGGACCAGCTGCGCGTCGTCCGGGACTACGGAGGAGGAGATCGGGAGCGCGAGGGTTGCATGGGCATCTTCCCCCCGGGGATCTTCGCCATGAGTGCCAGACGCCACATGAAGGAATACGGCACGACGCGGGAACAGATTGCCCTGGTTTCGGTCAAGAACCATGCGCACGGCAGCCTGAACCCCAAGGCCGCCTACCAGAAACCCGTCACCTTGGAGGAGGTGCTGAGTTCCCGGATCATCTCCGATCCTCTTCGGCTTCTCGAATGCTGTCCGAACACGGATGGCTGCGCGGCCCTGGTTCTTGCCGCCAAGGAAGCCGTGGGGCGATTCTCCGGCAAGCCCGTTTGGATTGCGGGCTGCGGGCAGACCTCGGGAACCTATTCCGGAAAAGGGGAGTTTTTCATGTCCGAGCTCATCCAGAGCTCGGCGCGCGAGGCCTACGAGATGGCTGGACTGGGTCCCCAAGACATCGATGTGGCGGAGGTCCACGATTGCTTCAGCATGGCTGAAATCACCCATTACGAGGATCTCGGGTTCTGCAAGCGCGGGGAAGGAGGCCGTCTCGTGGAGGACAGGGTCACCTGGCTGGGCGGCCGTCTTCCCGTCAACCCTTCCGGAGGCCTTCTCTGCAAGGGGCATCCCTTGGGCGCCACGGGACCCGGCCAGATCTACGAGATCGTCAAGCAGCTTCGCGGGGAGGCGGGCAGGAGGCAGGTTGAGGGAGCCAGAATCGGCCTCCAGCAGAACGGAGGCGGGTTCCGGCACTGCGACGGCGGCTGCAGCATCGTGACGATCCTGAGAACGTGAGGAAGCGAGCCATGCAGGACCGACCCTATTGGAACATGGAAGTTGAGCCGCTTCTCAACACGCCGCGGATGCGGGAAATCCAGATCGAGCGGCTTGGCCGGCAACTGAGGACCATCTACGAGAAGTCCGCCATCCAGCGCAAGTACATCGACAGCCTGGGCGTGGATATCACGAAGATCCGTTCCCTGGAGGACCTTCAGAAGGCATTCCCGCCCATGGACAAGCATCAAGTCAGGCAGCTCGTGCTCACCCACATGGGAGAGGGGGGTCTCGAGGGCGTGCTCAACGACTTCCTCTGCTCCCCGCTGAACCAGGTGGTGCTGCTGGCCACGACCTCGGGGACGACAGGCGAGCCGACGCCTTACTTCTTCACCCGGGGGGACCTGGAACTCATGTACGAGAGCATGGCTCGGGTACTCTGGCGCTGCGGGCTGCGCCCCGGAGACGTCGTCGTCCACGCCATGGGATTGAGCATGTTCGGCGGGGGGATCCCCTGCGTCCTTTCGCTGGTCAACTTCGGCGTCGGGACGGTGCCCGTCGGCAGCGAATCTGGAACGGAGCGGGTTTTGACGTACCTGAACATCGTCCGCATGGTCAAGGGAAAGATTGACGGCGTTTTCATGACCCCCTCCTTCGCGGAGTACCTGATCGAAAAATGTCCGCAGCTTCTCAACGTCGAGGTCAAGGACCTCGGCATTCGGAGACTCCTGTCTGGGGGAGAGCCCGGGGCCGGAATCGAGGCCGTAAAGAGGAAGATCGAGGGTGCCTTCCAGTGCCGGATCTACGACATGATGGGACTCACGGCCGGGTTCTGGTGCTCGTGCGATTCCGACGTTTACCAGGGCATGCACTTCGTCCGGGACGACACCTGCATCCTCGAACTGATCGATCCGGAGACCAAGGAGCCGGTTCCCCTGGAGGACGGAGCGACAGGCGAACTGGTCGGCACGGCTCTGGCCGGCGATACCTTGAACATGATCCGGTTCAACTCGAACGACATCATGCAGGTGTTCACGTCGCCGTGTCCATGCGGTCAAACCGGTGCTCGGTACAAGGTGATCGGCCGGTCCGACGACATGCTCAAGGTCAAGGGCGTGATGGTGTACCCGGCCGCGATCGACAACGTGATCACAGGCTTTGTGCCCCGGGTGACCGGCGAATTCCGGATCGTCTTGACCGAGCCCCCTCCGCGCGTTGTTCCTCCCTTGAAGCTGAAGGTCGAGTATGGGGAGGACTTCCCCCGGGAGAAACTCGGCGAACTGGCGCTGGAGATCTCGGACAAGATGCACGATGCGCTCAAGATCCGGCCGGAGATCCAGTGGATCGAACCCCGATCCCTGGAGCGGTCCGTGCACAAGACGAGGTTCATTGAAAAGGCCTATGAGAGGTAAGTCGCTGCCCTTCGGAGACCGGAAACCATGGTGAATCAACGCGTCCAGACAAAACTCACCCAGTTGTTGGGGCAGGAGCATGTAACGGCAGATGCGGAGAGGCTCTCGCAGTATTTCTACGACGGCGTCCCGTCCCTCCCCCTCCTGGCTGTCTTTCCCCGGGATGCCGGACAGGTCTCGCAGATCGTTCAGTGCGCTCGCGCCGAGTCCGTCCCTGTGTTCACGAGAAACGACGCCAAGTTCCCATGTCCCTTGCCCGCGTCCGGGGGCGTGATCCTCGATTTCAGCCGGATGAATGCCATCGAGCGCATCGACGAGCGAAATCTCACGGCCACGATCCAGCGGGGGGTCACGTGGGAGCATCTGCTGAAAGAACTGGAAGGCCGCGGGCTGAAAACACTCCTGCCTGCGGCTTCTACGTCGCCGCTTGTTCTGGAGGATATGGTCTCTCGTGTGATCATGCGTCCGGCCGCCCGGTACCCTGAGGTGCAGGTCTCCAACCTGCAGGTCGTGCTGGCGGACGGCAGGATACACCTGACCGGATCCCATGCCCTTGCCGAGGACGGCTGCGACTCCAAGGACGATGGCGGCCCCAACCTGTCCAAGTGGTACATCGGCGCGGAGGACATTTACGGCATACCCGTGCGCGCCACGATCTGGCTCTATCCCGTGCCCAGAGCCGTGGAGGTCCTCTTGTTCGGCTTTCAGGACCTCCCTCCAGCCCTGGAAGCGCTCCGGAACATCCCCCGCAAGGAACTTTGCGACCAGGCCCTGGTCATGAATGCCGCATACGCAAGGCAGCTTGTCGGCCACGGAGGTGCGATTGTGCCGCCCTGGTTGTTCCTTGCGGTCTGCGAGGGATTCCCGACGCACACGGAATACCTGAGCCGGACGGTCCGGCGCGAAGCCGCCGCGCTTGGTGCGACGGAGCTGAAGGAGGAAAAGGAGGCCCTGGGCCCGGCTCTGGGTCGCGTCTGGCGCAGGCCCAGGTACAGCCACGGGTTTTATACGTTCGTGCGCCGCGTGCCGGAGTTCCATGCGGAAGTCGCCTCGCAGGCGCCGGGCCCCTTGGGTGTATTGCTCGTCTCTCACGGGTACGGCCGGGCCGCCTGGTGTGAATTTGACCATCTGGAGCCGTATCCGGAGGACATCGGCGGCCGGTTCGACGCGATCAACCTCGGGCTCCTGGCCAAGGGCGCATTCTTCGACCGTCCACGGGGCCCTTTGGCCGATCGGTTTTATGCAGGCAATCCCGCCTATGTGAGGCAAATCAAACGGATCAAGACCCTTGTGGACCCGGATCGTCTTCTCAACCCAGATCAACTGCTCACCGGAGTCTGATCCATGGCACACCAGAACAAGATCGGCGGCGCTGTCGGCTCTTTGAGCGAATACAGAAATCTCGCTTGGAAGTGCGTTCGGTGCGGGCTCTGCCGCATGGTGAACCCCGAGAAGGTCGTCCATCCTTCCTGGTGGGAGAACTGCCCGGCCGGGACCCGGTACAAGTTCGAAACGTACTTCGCCCCGGGCAAACACGAACTCGTGCGCGCCCTGACGGCAGGCAATCCGGAAGTGGAGATCACCGAGCGGATGGTCGAGGCCGTCTTCACGTGCACGTCGTGCGGGCATTGCCAGGCCAATTGCCATCCCATCAAAGAGCTTCAGCCCATGAATGCCGGCTTGGCCCTGAAAAGGCACCTCGTCCACATGGGCCACGGCCCGTTGGAGCCCCACAGGATCCTGATTCAGAGCGTTCTGAATTACGACAATCCCTGGATGAGCCCGAGGTCGGCAAGGGCGAAGTGGGCGAACAAGCTCAGGCAATTGAAGATCAAGGACGCCTCTGTCGAGAAGGTGGAAGTCCTGTATTTCCCGGGCTGCAACGATTCCTATGTGCCCGGCCTGGTCGAGGTTGCCAGGACCACGGCACGGATCCTCTCGGCAGGAGGGGTCGACTTCGGCATCCTGGGCGCCAAGGAGCGGTGCTGCGGCTCCACGGCTTTCCGCGTCGGCGCCCTCGAAATGTTCGAGACATACAAGAAGGCGAACATCGAGCAGCTCAACCGCCTGGGCATCAAGAGTCTCGTCACGGCATGCGCGGGCTGTTACAGCACTTTTCGAAACGAGTACAAGGGAGAACTCGACTTCGAGGTGCTCCATATCGTCGAATTCATCGCCCGGCTCCTGGACGAGGGCAGGCTCTCTTTTCGTCGGGAGGTGCCCAAGAGGGTCACCTATCACGACCCCTGCCACATCGGCCGGTACGGAGGCATCTACGATGCGCCCCGCAAGGTATTGGCGAGTCTGCCGGGGGTGGACTTCCGGGAGATGTACCGCATCCGCGAGTACTCCTTCTGCTGCGGCTCCGGCGGAGGCGTGAAGACTGCGTTGCGGGAGCTGGCGCTCGAGACGGCGCGGAGCCGGGTGCGCGAGGCGATGGAGGTGGAAGCCGAATGGATCGTGTCGTGTTGCCCGTTCTGTGAGATGAACCTGGCGGACGCGTCGAAGGCCGAACCTGGCGCTCCCGAGGTCGTCGACCTGATGGAGCTTGTGAGCAAGGCCCTCTAGCAGGGCCCGACGACCAAAAGGGCTCTGCCGAAAGGGAAGTTGCAAAACCGATCGTGCATCGTGGGGAGGTTTGGATCATGGAGGCGCCGGAACTCAGCCCGCACGAGTCGGGCCTTACGCCGGACAATTTGAGAATCGTCCACGAGAAGATCGCTGCCGCTCTGGGCCCGGAATGGGTAAGCGATGATCCCGCAATTCTCACCTGCTATTTTCGCGACTTCACGGCCCGGGTCGGCAAATGGCCCAATCTGGTGGCCCTGCCATCGACGACCGAGGAGGTTCAGGCGATCGTCCGCATTGCTCACGCACACAGAATCCCCGTGGTGCCCTATTCCACAGGATTCAACCACGGCGGGACCGCGCTCCCCCAATGGGGCGGAATCCTCGTCGATCTCAAACGAATGGACAAGATCCTTTCCGTAGACGAGGAGGGGATGACGATCACGATCCAGCCCTATGTGGCGAATGCCCGGACCTATGCGATGGCGAACTGCTATTCGGCCCTGGAAGGACTTCCCCTGAAGCCTGCTTTGCCCATGACCATGGGAAGCGCCTCGACGCTTTGCAACTACGTTTCAAGAGGGTTCTCGGCCATCGCCGGCAAGCACGGCGGGCACTCCGAAAACATCGTCAACATGACCTGGGTCCTTCCAGACGGGGAACTTCTGAGGCTGGGGCCCGGCTCCTTTCCCCATGTCGGGGACGTGCCCGTCCAGTTCGGCCCCGGGCCCGACATCAGCGGGATGTTCATCTCCGCAGATGGAATGATGGGCATCTGCACCGAGATTACGATCAAACTGTTCCCGGAGCAGCCGTACGAGAAGCTCTACTACCTGGTTCCGGCCACGCAGGGAGATCAGGCGCTGGAGGACTGCATCGAGTTTTTCTATCGGATGTCCCAGGCAAACTTGATGCTTTTCATTTACAAAATGTGCCACACGGACGCTCTGGTGATGCTTCCGGACGAAATGAATCCTGCGGACTTCATGCACATGATTCCCGAGCATGCGGTCATGCTGATCCTTGCCGGTTTGACCCCTGAGGAGCTTGAGATCAAGGAACAGATTACCCTGGAGCTTGCCCGGGAGTGCGGGCTCACACCCGCGGACGTTGACATGCTGGCTCAGATGATCGGCGTCAACATGCACAAGGATATGTTCAAGAAGATCTACCAGGCGGGCAAGGTCATGAAGCCCAAGGGGTCCTTTCAGTGGATCGCGGGGTACTACCGCCTGGACCGGGTTCCCGAACTGATGAAGGACTACAAGGACATCGTCATACGCTATTGGAAGCCGTCGGATCCCAGGATCACCTATGAGCTGGCCATGTCGGGCACCCACATGCAGGGCCCTCTCCAGTTCGGGCGGGCCACGACCATTGAATTCGACTTCTGGTGGGATCCGGGAAACCCGGAGGATGTCAAGAGGGCCATCGTGACCCTCCGGCAGATGGGCGAGATGATGATGCGGCACGGCGTGATCTTCGCAAAAAACCTCGTGGGCACGTATGAACTTCTCCCGAGGCTTGGCGTTTACTACGACCTGGTCTGTCGAACCAAGGCGATGATGGATCCGCTCAACATCATGCACCCTGACGTTATGCCTGTAGGCGGTCCGGGGTTTGGCTAGGCGGGTCTGGATTTTGCCCTTTCTAGCCCTCTCAAGAGTGCGGTAGAGGGGGTCTGCGAGAGGCATGGACCGTGATGGGAAGGAGGCGCCTGTGAGCGAGAGCATTCCATACAAGACCGTAAACCCCGATTTCTTTGGCATGGGTCCAGACGGCCCCACGGTGGTGGGCTCCAAGTGCAGAAAGTGCGGACGGGTTTACTTTCCCAAGAAGACCATCTGCATAGACTGCTGGCAGAGGGGGGAAATGGACGTTGTCCCCCTGAGCCGGCGGGGCAAGCTGTCTCTGTATACGGTGGCCACCCAGACCATGCTGAATCTGGAAACGCCGTATGCCTGCGGATACGTGGACCTGCCGGAAGGCGTCCGGCTCTTCACTCTCCTGACGGATTGCGAGCCTTTCGACGAGAAGCTCCGTCTGGACATGGAGGTGGAGATGGTCTTTGAGAAAATGATGACCAACGACATGGGCGAGGACATCTACACCTACAAGTTCCGGCCTGTGCCCGAAAAGAGGTAGTCCTGCTTTCAGGGCCAGACGCACGGGAGGACGGACAAAGGAATGGGCAAGGACAAGGCGGTGCAGGTCGTGGGGGCGGGATTGGCCGGCATGGTGGCCGCGATCAACCTCGCGCGGGCCGGGTACGAGGTCACGGTTCTCGAGGCTGAAGCCCGGGTGGGCGGCTCGGGGCACCTCCATCCGTCGCTCCACATCACACCGATCGACAAGCCCAAGGTCTGGAAGTACATCGGGATCGACCTGGACGACTGTTTTCAGACGCCGAAGACCTTCCGCGCGTACCTCGGTACCCGGCGGCACGAGATCTTCCCTCAGTATTTCTCCATCGTGGAACGGGGTCCTCGCCCCACGTCCGTGGACACGCGGCTTCACGAACTGGCGAGGCAGGCCGGCGTCGAGGTTCGATTGTCCTCTCGGGTCGAGGATGTGAGAGCCCTGCCTCCGAACACGATCATCGCGACGGGGTTGGACGCCCGGATGTTCGAAATCCTTGGTCTGCCTTATCGGGACATCCCGTCGCGGCACCTGTTCCGGTCTTCGGACCTGGATGGATATGGGTTGGGTATTTTCTCCGAATACGCCTCCGAGTATTTTTATGCCGCCGCTCTCAACCGTCTGTTCTACGGCATGCTTCCGCTGGAGGACCCGCCGAACCTTGAGCATCTCAGACAGCTCATCCGAGACCTCAGGGACTGGGAAGGGATGGACCTTCCCGAGTCCAGGTGGCGGTCCGTGGTCTTCCGGGTTCCCCTGGGAGGACCGCAGAATCTGCGGCTGTTTCACGGCGACAAGATCTTGGCAGGGACAATCGCCGGGATGATGGATCCCTTTTTCCTGTTTGGGATCCACGGTGCTCTTGTGTCAGGCAAAATCGCGGCGCTGGCTGTGCAGGACCGGGAGGAAGCGCAAAGGGAGTTTCACCGGTGCAACCGATACTTCCTTCGGACCTTTCGGGCCAAACAGATCTACGCGCGTCTTCCGGTGAGAACCAAGTTGAGCCTCTTTCATTGGATGACCCGCTGGCCCTATCTGTTTGGCCCGTTCATCCAGATGATCTCACGGGGCATTCCGGGGCACGACGACCCTGAGTTTTTCTACCGGAGCTTCGTTGGCCCGGAGTACGAGCCGCCCCTCCTGTTCCGGGCGGCCGGACGGATCGCGAAGGCCGTGTCTGCATGCATCCGCGGAACCCGAGACGACGGCTCGTCTCGGAGCTAGGCCTGTCCAAGGGGGGGGATGGGAATGGTGTCAGGAGACCTCCGGTCGGTATGGCTTCTCGCCCTAGGGATCCTCCTTCTGACGTTTCCGAATTCGTGCCGCTACGAACTGGGACAGGAAGAGGAAAACGGCAACGGCCGAACGGCCGAGGGGGATCTGGATCCTCTCTTCGGCGTCTTTTCTCTGGGCGACTCCAGGGCCTGGGCTGTCGGATACTACGGAACGATCGTGGCGACCGACGACGGCGGCCGGTCCTGGAAGAATCTGAACAGCGGAACGCGAGAAGCCCTGTACAGCGTCTTTTTCACGGATCCGGAGCATGGCTGGGTGTCGGGATCCTCCGGCACGCTGCTGGCTACCTCCGATGGAGGTCTGACCTGGGTTCGTCAGGAGACCGGGACCCGACACCCGCTGTTCGATCTGGACTTTCCAGATGCAGAGCACGGCGTTGCCGTCGGCCTCTTCGGGACCGTCCTGAGGACTCGAGACGGCGGCAGGACCTGGGAGGATATGTCCTTGGGAGAGGACGTCGGCCTGAACGCAGTCGACTTCGCCGATGTCTCAAACGGGTGGATCGTAGGGGAGCTGGGAACCATCCTTCGTACCCGGGATTTCTGTGAAACATGGGAACGTCAGGATTCGCCCGCGGGGGAGGCCTCCCTTTTCGGCGTTGCCTTTCAGAGCCCCATCCACGGATGGGCGTCGGGCATAGATGGAGTGATCCTCCGGACGACCGACGGCGGCGCGCACTGGACTCCGGAGGCGAGTCCCGCCCAGGACACGCTTTTCTCTATTCAGGCCTTTGGAGAGCACGCATGGGCTGTAGGGCTCCACGGAGCCGCCCTTCAGCGGGATCCCATGACGCGACAATGGCAGCCGATCCCGGATCTTCAGGGGCTCTATGTATGCCTGCGGGCCGTCCGCTTCTCCGGAAGGTTGTCAGGCTGGATCGTTGGCGAGGAAGGCAGGGTTTTCTGCACGGCCGACGGGGTGCGTTGGCGTCTGGTTCGCTGAGGGAAGTCCATGCTAGACCGAATACCGGAACGGATACTCAAGCACAGGATCCTTTTTCTCGTCGTCCTGCTCGCCATGACCGGATTTTTTGCTTTTCAGCTGCGTCATTGCCGCATGGCCTCCTATGCCGACGACCTTCTTCCAGGCGGACATCCTTACGTGCAGGTCAACAAGCAGTTCCGCGAAATCTTCGGCGGAGCCAATATCGTGCTCGTTGCCGTAACCGTGAAAGAAGGGGACATTTTCAATCGTGAGACTCTCCAGAAGATCCAGAACATTACACGAGCCTTCCAGCACGTGCCTGCGGTCAACAACAACTCCATCACCTCGATCGCGGTCCGCAAAGTGAAAAATATCCGGACAACGGCATGGGGGATGAAAATCCGGCCGGTGATGTACCCGGACGTCCCTCAAACCCAGGAAGAGATCGACCGCCTCAAGCGGGCCGTCTACACGGACAACATGATCCTGGGAAAGCTGGTCAGCCGGGACGGAAAAAGTGCACTCATCATGGCGGACTTTTTCGAAGACAAGATGGATCCCAGGGTCGTCTTCGAAAAGGTCATGGAGATGAAGGAGAAAGAGGAAGACGCGAACACCTCGATCCATCCCGTGGGGGAGCCCGTGCTCATCGGCTGGGCCTACAAGTATGCTCCCCAGATGCTGTGGATCTTCGGGGTGACGATGCTCGTCATTATCGTGCTTCTGTACGGATATTTTCGAAGTGTGCGCGGGACCGTCGTCCCCCTGCTCTCGGCCGGCGTCAGCGCGGTCTGGGGGCTGGGATTCACCGGGCTTCTGCGCCACAACTTTGACCCGCTGATCCTTGTTGTACCCTTTCTGATCAGCGCACGCGCCTGCAGCCACTCGGTCCAGATGGTCGAGCGCTACTTCGAGGAATACCTCCGCTTCGAGGACCCACGCATGGCCTCCCAGGCGGCCTGCCGGGGCCTGCTGGCTCCGGGTCTGCTGGGGATCGTCACGGACGCCGCCGGCATCTTCATCATCGTCGTCGCTCCCATCCCCCTGCTGACCAAGCTCGCCCTGATCGGCGCCTTTTGGGTGTTGAGTATCATCTTCAGCGTTCTGATCTTGAACCCGCTGCTCCTGTCGTTTCTCCCACCCCCTTCCAAGAGCCTGACCCAGTTCCTCTTCGTGGAGGACAGCATGCTCAACCGCTTTCTCAGCCGGGTGGCGGTCGTGACCTTCTCGCGAGGCAGGTGGGTGACCGTAGCCGTGACGGCCGCGGTTCTGGTCTGGGCCTCGTGTTGGGCCAGAAACCTGACGGTCGGAGATGCACACGAAGGTACGTCTCTTCTCTGGCCGGACTCCCAGTTCAACCAGGACATCCGCCATATCAACAAGCACTTCCCCGGCGTCAACCCCCTGTATGTGATCGTCGAAGGTGCGCAGGAGAACGACATCAAGCGGCCCGAGGTCCTGAGAGCCATCGAGGCTTATCAGCGGGTCATGGAGCGTGATCCGCGGGTCGGCGGGACCCAGGCGATCACGGACGTGCTCAAGCAGCTCAACCGAAAGTTCCATGAAGACGACCCCCGGTGGGGAATTCTCCCGAGCGAATGGAACGAAATCGGACAGCTCATGTATCTGTTTCTCAACGGTGCCGATCCCGGGGACCTCGACCGCTGGATGAACTGGAATTTCTCCCAGGGAAATATCGTCGTGTATTTCAAGGATCACAGAGGAGAAACGATCCGCAACGCCATTCAACAGTCCAAGGCATTCATTCAAAGCCATTCCCTGGACGGCGTCGAGTTCAAGCTCTGCGGGGGCGTCATCGGCGTTATGGCGGCCATCAACGAGGAGATCAGCCAGTCGCAGACCGTGACGCTTGTGTTGGCTTTTCTCGTCATCTTTGTGACGTGCTCCATCACATACCGTTCTCCCGTTGCCGGCATTCTGTTCATCATTCCGCTGGCCGTCGCCAACCTGCTCACGTTCGCCTTCATGGCAGCGATGAAGATCGGGCTGAACATCAACACCCTGCCCATTTCCTCCCTCGGGATCGGGCTGGGGGTGGACTACGGGATTTACATTGTGAGCCGGATCAGGGAAGAGTACGCGACGGTGGGGGATCTCCAGAAGGCGACCTTGACCGCCATGACGACCGCGGGCCGGGCCGTCCTGTTCACGGCGACCACCCTGACCGCGGGCGTCATCTTTTGGTACTTCCTGTCCGACATGCGCTTTCAGGCCGAGATGGGTCTTCTTCTGGGCCTTTGGATGGTTACGAGCATGATCGGCGGGATGCTTCTTCTGACCACGGTCATCCATTTCATCAAGCCTCGCTTCATCACCAGCGCGGCCGGCGCGGCCGCGCCCGGCAAGGCTCCTTCGACATCTTGAGCCCATCATCCCTGGGAGGAACCTGAACGAGCCAGTCCGGCATTCACAATGGGGGGGACACGTGAAAGCAAGAACCACAGTCCGGGTTCTCATTGTCGCGGCTGTTCTTCTGGCAGCCGGAAAAGCCAACGGGATCTCTCTCTGGGAGGACCGCATCCGGTTCAGCGGCGCGGTGAAGACCCAGTTCGGTCTTTGGCTTGAGGATCAGTCGCGTTACGGGCTCGGAGGGAACGATCTCAACATGGT
>FWPU01010399.1_pt1 | contig 13869 bp, 11 predicted proteins | sample 2228361 | NCBI WGS metagenome assembly FWPU01 (sample SAMEA103939777, study PRJEB20133) | metagenome | reverse complement strand
GTAACATCCCTTCACCCTGAGCGGAGACGAAGGGTGAACACCTTACATTTTAAATTCATACTTCGACGAGCTCAGTATGAGCGGATTAGCATCCGCTGGAAAAAAGAGATAAAAAAACTGTTCACTCTGAGCACTATCAAAGAATGAACTCCTCAAGTTCATCCTTCGACTCCCTACTTATTTTTTCTAATTATGATAAGAAGGGAACCGGTCATACTTAAAACCTTTTTAACATAATTCCTCAACGCCTGTCCTGAGTCGATCCCCGATTAAATCGGGGAAGGAATGTGCGGATGTACATTCGCTATAGAAACGTTAAAAAGAACCCGTTCGTCCTGAGCCTGTCGAAGGACGCATTTCATTGACTATTCATCCCATTGACCCTCCGACAAAGCTTAGGGCTTCGGGATGATTGGGTAAATGCTTGGAGATCAGCTTAAGGCATGGACGAGTTTAGTGTGATAAAAGAGTTCTTGCTTCCAAATAGGTATAATTACGAACTAGATGCGCCAAGAGATCAAAAATAGGGTCAAAAAGGTTTTAATCAATAAACTCCTTCAGGACTCAAGACCAGAGGATATTAAAGACGACACCCCACTCATCGAGCTCGGTGTAGGGGTTGACTCCGTGGCTACGCTCGAACTTATAGTAGCACTGGAAGAGGAGTTTCAAATAGGCATCGACGAGAGCGAAATAAACCGGGAACTTCTCACAAACCTGACCAGTATTTCAGACTACATATCCGACCGCATTCGGACAGGCTCTAGATAAAATCAAAAGGCTCAAGCCTTTCTTTTCCTTACTTCCCTCTCTCTCAGGTGAGTTTCCACTGATTTGATGAATTCCCTTCTCACCCGGTCGCTGGCTTTGCGAATAGGGGCCAGAACCATGTTCTCGTAGATCTCAGACGCAGTCGACTCTAACTTGGTATCACCGGTAGTGCGGGCAAGCCTGAGCATGGCTATTGAATTGTAGAATATCGATTTAAATAGTGCTCGCCTGGCCTCGTTTATTTTGAATTCTTCGAGCGCCTCCTGCGCTTCGAGAAGGGCGTAAAATCCGACGCCGCAAAATAGAGTAAGCAGCTTTTTTACTTCCTCTTGAGACATTCCCTCGATTATGTAAACTAGCGGCGCTTCGACTATTGACTCAAGCTCTTCCCTACTGCCGATGATATTGGCGAGCTGTTTTACCTTTTCGTCATCGGCCTTACTCAGAAGGTCCCTCAGAGCATCCCTTACGTATCCAAGGGCAAAGCTGTCCCGAATCTCATCTAGCGATAGCCCCTTGGATTTTAGTGCCTTTATTTGAGCGAGTTTGTCCAGAGCGGACTCTGGATAATAAAGCCTGGTTGCTTTTCCTCTCGTACCCTTGGCTTTCTTCCTTTTGGGTTTTGGGAATAGTCCGAGCCTTGTATAGAATCTGATTATACTCTTGGGGTCGCTGCCCAGGTCGATGTTTCTTTCTTTCGCTTTCTCGATAAGCTCTTCTAGTGTTATCTCTACCATAACCAAGATATTAAGCTTATCGTAAACCCTTTGTCAATCCATTTTCGACCAATGCTCGACAAAAGAGGAAAAAGTCGTGATTTCGGTGGGTTATGCCTATTTACAGTTATTTGAAATACCTGAAGACAATTAACAAAAACAGGCGCTACCGGAAACAGTTTATCTCGGTTTGGTGCATACTTACCTAATCACCGGAAATAGAGAAAAGGTCAAGCCTAAACCTCGTAATCAACCACCCTCCTCTCCAAACGCACTTCATTCACAAAGCTAACTATCTTCTGGTGTTCCGGGTGCTTCTGGTAGGCTTCCAGGTCATCCAGGCTGTCAAACTCTGAATATAGAACAACATCTGAGGCCGCTTCCGAATACTTTATGTTGATACCGACTTCGATGTGCTTTATCGCGCTAATTTTATCCCTAAGGGATTCAAGTTGTTCCTTTAGCTTCCTTGCATTTTCCTCCTTACCCGCACAGTTGGCAGTCTCCTTGAGCCGCCACATTACAATATGCTTTATCATATTCGTTCTCCAGTCGAGGATTTAGTAAGACCGAGAAAATCGCCATGCTAAGCTCCGGTAATATTATCAGAAAGAATTTTGGCTGAAAACCCGAAGACGATACCTCTGCCGCTATAAGGAATAAAGGATTAACTAAAACAAAAAGGGGATATCTAGCCTTTGACCCAATTCTCTATCTTCTCGGTGTACTCGCTCATGAGAAGGGAAGCCTGGTCAGGGGATTTTGCCTCGGTGTACAGGTGAACCACGGACCTATACTGATCAGGAAATATAAGAACCCAGGAGCCGTTAAAGGAAATTTTCACCCCGTCAAGAAATGTTGCATTCTTGCCAAGCGCCTCCTGGGAGGCCTTCCTCATCACCACGCCTTTTGATTCCCAGGGGCAGGGAACGGTGTGGTGAAGGAAATTGACCTGAGGAATTCCTCTTGCCACCTCGGATAGTTTTACGTCGAGCTTGGCCATCAGTTCGAGCGTTTTCGCCAGGCTGAACATGCCGTCGTAGGCAATTTGAAACTCGCTGAATATAAACCGGCCGTCCGGGTAACTGACTACTTTAACATCCCTGTCTCTAACTGCTTCTGAGAGCGCCCTGACACTATTTTTGGTTCGCTTCACCTTGAACCCGTTCTCCTTGGCCACGTCTTCGACGTGGGACGGGACGAAGAGAGGAAGAGCGATAACACCGGAATTCTCGGCCTTGATAATCAGTTGAAGAACGAGGAAAAGAGAGTCCATGTTCTTATATATGCGACCGACTTCATCCACCAAATATAGTCTCTCTGCCCAGGGGTCGAGCCAAAACCCGGCTGTTGCGCCGGTGGCTTTTACGATGTTTGAAAGAAGCCCAAGCGCTCGGTCCGGGTCGACCCCGCTTCCATGTTCAACTGTGTATGCATTAAGGCTTATTACCTCGCACCCCAATTCGCTGAGTATCGTAGAGAAGTATTCAGAAGACGGGCCAAAAGAAAAGTCGACGACGATTCTAAATTTCTTTTCTTTTATGACCTCTCCTTTAATTGCGTTAACAAATCCCTCCTTGTAGTAGTCGATTATCCCGCTAAGATCAGTAATTCGTCCAACCGCCCCTTCATAAACCCGGCGAAAGTCCTCCCGTTGAAATATCCTCTCAAAAGACTTCTCGAACGAGACAGACATCTCAAACCCGTTAGAATCGTAGAAAAGTATCTCGGTTACCTCCGGATTCTCCAGCGAGTATCTGAAGTAAACACCGCCAACCTCACCAAAGGTCTGGAGCTTATAGCGGAGAATAGGGACGGGAATGGCCTTCAAATCCTTGACGTTGACCCCGGCGGAAAGAACGCCGGCCACGAAGGCGCGTTTTATCATCCTGGGCGCACGGTAAGTGTCCCTGCCCATCAAAACGGAGGAGCCTTTGGGTAGAAATGAGGCAAAGGCGGCGCCCAGTTTTGCCGCAAATTCCGGGGTAAGCTCAAAGTTCGAGAGTCCGGTGACCTTTGATTCCTCGAAAAGACTCCTTTTCCACCTCTCCCCCCAGATCAGATTAGATGAAACTATTGCCCTGGATTCGACCTCCTTGCTCGGCCAGATCTTAACCCCCTCCCGTATAATCGCGCCGTCGCCGATCAAGCAGTTCTCAGACACTACTACCCCTGGTTCGATCTTTACTCCCTTTCCAATCTTCACGTTCGAGCATATCACACTGCCCTCGGTCTCAGAGTCCTCATCAATGTAGGTATTACTCCAGAGTATGCTGCTTGCTATCTTGGCATGTTGAAAAATTACCGAGTGATCGCCGATAATCGAATCCTTTATCTGCGCTTTACCCTTTATTTTTGTGCCCTCACCGATAATGACCGTTCCCAGAAGCTCTGCATCCTGAGCTATCTCTACGTCATTGCCGAGCCAGATGTCCTTGCCGACGATATCCAACCTCCGGCCCGAGCCTTTCACCCTAACCTTACCGGCCAGGATATCCATATTAGCCTGGATGTAGGACGTAGTATCCCCAACGTCGCGCCAATAGCCCCTGAGTGAGTAACCGAAAAGCGGTTTCTCCTCGTTGAGTAGTCTCGGAAACAAGTCATGGCTGAAGTCAAATGCCTGCTTCCCGGGAATAAAATCGAGAACCGCCGGGTCCATCACATAGATTCCGGCGTTTATCGAGTCGCTAAACACCTCGCCCCACCCTGGTTTTTCCAGGAATTTCACCACCCTGCCCTCTTTATCGGTTATGACGATGCCAAACTGTAGTGGATCCTTCACCGAGGTAAGCCCGATAGTTACCATGGCTTTTCTATTCTTATGAAATTCAACCAAGGCGCCCAAGTCAACATCGGTGAGAAGGTCGCCGCTGGTTATGATGAAGGGCTCATCGCCCTTTAGGTATTCAGACGCGAACTTGACCGCCCCGGCGGTTCCATAATCCTCGGGCGGTATTACATGGGTTATTTTTACTCCGAACTTAACCCCATCCTGAAAGTAATTCTTTATAACCTCGGGCTGAAAATAGAGCAAAAATACGAGGTCATTTATGCCATGGTTTTTAAGAAGGTCGACTACGTGTTCCAGGATCGGTTTCCCGGCTAGCGGTAGCATAGGCTTGGGAAGAGAATAGGTCAGAGGCTTTATCCTTGTTCCAAAGCCCCCTGCTAAGACGACCGCTCTCATTCAGCTTTTCCCCTTTTAGTCAAAACTCTGTTTACCTCTCTCACCAACTCTTCCGGGTCGCTTGATTTTACGATATAACTATCAGCGAGCCAGGAGGTATAGTCGTTTTGGAACGAGACATAGGCAGAACACAAGACCACCGGGATATCCGGGTATTCTCTGGTTATCCTTTGAAGAACGTCGAGGCCGCTTTCTGACCTTAGTTTAATATCCAATACAACGATATCAACCGGCTGATGGCCGAGTATATCAAAGGCGTCTCTTGCCGATTCCGCCTCCAGCACCTCGTAGCCCTCCTCGCTCAACACCTCTTTATAAACGAGCCTTATGTTTGGCTCGTCATCCACTACCAAGATTCTTTTCATAATTAACCTCTTTTCCTAAAACCGGCAAGTTTATGACCACCTTGCACCCTTTTTCAATCTCGCAGGAGACCACTATGTTACCGCCCATTTTCTCTATGATCTCCTTGGAGGTGTAGAGCCCGAGACCGCTTCCAATGCTTTTAGTGGTGAAAAAAGGCTTGAATAGATTCCTCATCACCTCATCCGAAATACCCGGTCCGGTATCTTTTATGGCGATGGAAACAAAGCCATTTTGAGCGGAAGTTTCTATGAAGAGTTCTCCACCCTCGGTCATTGCTTCCACTGCATTATTCACTATGTTCTCGATACAATTATAAAACTGATAATCGTTGCCTAAAACCGGTGGTATCTCCTTTGTGAGGTTTAGATGAAAGTTTATACCCTGAAGCTTCCCTTGGGTTTTCTTCTCCTGGTATAAGAGCTCGACTATTTTGTTGATATCGATAGGGGCTTTATCCGAAATATATCTCGTTCTGATGAAATTCACAAAATCCTTGAGCGTCTTTTCTAGCTTGTAGGCCTCCTCCAGAATAGAATCAGTGTATTTTGTGATCACCGAATCGGTTGTCCTTTTCTGTAAAACCCGGGCCAGTCCGGCTATGGCAATCACCGGGTTCTTGAATGAATGGGTTAGTTGAAGCACCATCTCCCCGATAGATGCTTCCGCTCTAAGCTTCATTATGAGCTCCTGATGCTCTTTCAGTTTTAGGTTCGCCTCCTCCAGAGTCCCCACCTTTTCTTCAAGCTCCTCATAGGTCAGCCCCCTTTCTAGGGCTAGGGAAATCTCCGTGCCGAAAACCTCCATAGCCTTTAACTCCTCGTCTGACACCTCTTTTCTGGTGAGGAAATTATCGAGAAGTACTACCCCCAGAAGACGATTGAGATGCGAGAAAAAAGGAATCATCCAGAAAGGCGTGTCCCCATAAAAATCACGGAGCACCGGAGGAATTTTATCCTCCGGGGATACCCTCTGAATAGCCTCGGACTCAAATGCCTTCTTGAAAAGTTCCTCATTAACGTCGAACTCCATTTTGTCCAGGATGTAGCTGAATTTTTCCTTTTCCCTCCTGAATATCTGCGGCGAGAATCTCAGAAGATCGAGCACGGTAAGGTTCTTTTCCGATATTTCAGTCCATATCCTTACAGCCTCATCCATATTTCTAGGACCCAGCGCAAAATAACCCCGCAATTTCTTATTTCCGGAAAGAAGAACGATCGCTCGATTGAATCCGAAGCTTACTCCGGCGGTAAATGCCACAAGACCCTTGTACAGTATCTCATCAACGTCCAGCACCAGTTTTAGTGAAGTGGAGAGGTGAACCAGCATATCGAACATCTCTTCCTTGATTTCGGTCATCCTTCCGTAGCTGTTTATCTTCTGCTCCTTTTTCAAGAACTCATCCAGAATCAGTGGGAAAACCTCAAACACAGCGCCTTTCTCCTCTGCCAGTTTTTTTAGGTCGCTCCTTAACTCATTACATTCAATACACTTTTCTCTGACCCGTCTTTCCAGATCCCCGATAAGATATTCTTCTCCGGGTCTGATATAGGGACAAACCGAAGGGTCGTTTTTAATCATCCAGCAGTAATTTTCCCCAAACTTAGCCATTACCCGTGATCCTATAAAACAGGTTATCATTTTGCCAGGTCGCAAGCAAGGTTAAAGGTTCGCTAAAGTAATCGTAGGGCGGGATCTAGGACTTTTTTGGGAATTTATTCGCTAAGTTGGGCCAGACTTGTTCAAAATAAGAGGTTGCTTCGCCGTCAAAGAAAGCGGCTCGCAATGACCTCATGTCTGGTCATTGCGAGGGAGTCCTTCGATTGACTCAAAGCCCGTCCTGAGCAATGTCGAAGGGCCTGCTAAGCGCAGTCGAAGGGCAGGAGATGCGTACCTTATCTTATAGGCACTACTAGCTATACAGCCAGTTTATGAAGCTTTTCTTTTAGGCTGGAATTGCATGGGATGATTGTGCGTCTCTTCATCTTACACACATTACACACCCCTAAATCCCCTCTCGAGAGGGGACTCAAGGGGGTGTGTTCCCCCTCGAGAACGGACTTGATTAAAAATCCCCTCTAGAGAGGGGTGGCTCGAAGAGCCGGGGTGTGTTTCTCTCGGAGGGGTGTTCCGAAGGGACGGGGGTGTGTTAATGAAGAAGGGGTGTCACAGAGGTGTGGGGTAAACCTCGTGTTCACCCTTTAAAACAATAGAAAAGATCAAACCCGCTACCTATAAAGATTAGTAATTGGGAAACGGCGGTCCTTTCCGAAAGCCCTGGGGGTGATTTTGATGCCCGGAGGGGCCTGTCTGCGCTTGTACTCGTTCAAGTCCACCATCTTGATTATTCGTTTTACCAGATCGGCTTCAAACCCCATTGCCACTATCTCTCCCAGGCTCAAATCGTCTTCTACGCAGGCTTTAAGTATTGGGTCAAGTACTTCGTAGGGTGGGAGGGAATCTGTATCCCTTTGATCGGGTCTAAGCTCGGCCGAAGGGGGCTTCTCCAAAACCGATTTGGGGATTACTTCCCTCCCCTTCCATCTGTTGTAAAACTCGGATATGCGGTAAACCATCGTTTTCGGCACGTCTTTGAGCACGGCGAACCCTCCGGCCATGTCCCCGTAGAGTGTGCAGTATCCGACGCTCATCTCGCTTTTATTTCCGGTAGTAAGAACGAGCCATCCAAACTTATTGGATAGCGCCATGAGTATATTCCCTCGAATCCTGGCCTGCAGATTCTCCTCGGTCACATCCTGTTTTTTACCCCGGAACACCGGGGAAAGCACTTCCAGGTAAGCGCTAAAAGCATTCTCAATCGGTATCGAAAGAAGCTCAATACCCAGGTTTTTAGCCAGCCCTTCGGCATCGGTAATGCTCCCCGAGGAGCTGTACCGGGAGGGCATGGAGACACCGATAACGTTTTCTCCTCCGAGAGCCGCAACAGCTATCACACCGACGAGGGATGAATCGATCCCCCCGCTCAGTCCGACCAAGACCTTCTTAAACCCGTTTTTTAAGACGTAATCGCGTGTCCCCAGAACCAGCGCACGAAATACCTCCTCTTCCCTATCCAGGAACTTTTCTACTCTTGGTGCAACTTGAGGAAGGACCTTTTTCTTATTTTCTTTAGTAGGGGCCACCCGGCGGGTCGTCCCTACATCTTTAATTTCTATTACTTCCACACCTCCTAGTTCAAGCCCCAGAGCATATTTTTCCTTTCTCCTACGCGGGTCATGGAGCCGTGAGCGAAAAACGTGGCTGATATTGATGTCGGCAACGAGCAATTCCTCCTCGAACCCGGAAGCCCGGGCTATTATGTCTCCCCTCTCCCCTATTAAAACGCTGTGGCCATCGAATACCAGCTCGTCCTGCCCGCCCACTAGGTTGCAAAAAGCCATTATCACCGAGTAATCGGACGCCCGGACTGAAAGCATTCGCTCTCTATAGCCGACCTTAGAGGCATAATATGGAGATGATGATATGTTCATGATTAACTGGGCATTCCCCAAGACAGCCTGTCCCCTGGTAGGGTCCCCGGGGTACCATATATCCTCGCAAATGTTCACCCCGAATATCAGGTTTCCGAGCTTATAAACCGGGGCACGGCTACCGGCCTGGAAGTACCTGTCCTCGTCAAAAACCCCGTAATTGGGGAGGTAATGCTTGTGATAGACATCGACTAACTCTTTGTTATGTATTACTGCAGCGGCATTATATATGTCCTCATTCCTATCTACAAAGCCCACCACTACCGTTAGTGAATCCGTAGCCTTCCTGACCCTATCCAGGGCCTCCAAGTTGTCCTCTATGAAGCTAGGCTTTAGCAACAGGTCTTCCGGCGGATAACCAGTAATAGCCAGTTCGGGAAATGCAAGAATATCTACCCCTAGATTCTTTGCGCTCTCCATATACTCCAGAATCTTTTTTAGATTACCTTCTAGATCCCCGACGCATACATCTATCTGTCCTAGCCCGATTCTGATGGTGTTAGCCATTTTTCTGGTTATATATTACTCGTAAAACCCTTATTTAGGAATATTTGTAGGGAACGCAGACCTGTCCTGAGCCTCGCCGAAGGATCTGTGTTCCCTACACCGAAACTGAAATAATGTTCCCCCCCCAAATGTCATTTCGACCAAAGGGAGAAATCTTATTAACGAAATATTCTTAGATTCCTCATATTCATTCGGAATGACAACTTGATCAGATTGCTTCATGGAGTTTATACTGTGCACGTTCGATGCTCTCAGTGCAGGCTCCGGGAATGTGTTCGCAATTGGCAAGTCAGTGGTAACCGCGTAACAACAGGAAATTGCCTAGTTACAGACCCCCCGTCGCTATGTAAACGACATTGGCTAAAAAATGAAATATTATGTTTGCCCAGAGCGTTCCGGAGATGAGATACATGAAGCCCATGACCAAAGATGGGAAAAAAGTGAGCAGGTTTTCAACGTATCCGGCACCGCTACACCCAAAGCCAAGGCATCTTACCACCAGATGTCCAATGGCAAAAAGCAAACTGACGACGAGTATTCCCTTCAAGTTGTTTCCTATTTCCTCCTGAAGATATCCACGAAAAAATACCTCCTCCGGTACGGAAACAAGGAGCAGGTGCTGAATGATGACCAGATAGGACACGTTATCCAAACGAAACGTTTTATCAATAACAGCTAAGACCAAAAGCAAGTATAGGGAGAGTATGACAACCGATAGGACGACTCCTATAATCACCCCGCGTAGGTTCCATCTCAGTCCTTTGACTTCGCTCTTCATCACGAAAGGCACCCCGAACATCAAGAGGGCGGCCAGGGGAAAAACGGAGTCGGGGGAGAGAAACCTTGCCATTAAAGCTATTACGACTATAACCACCAAGTAAGCGGTAAGGGGCGCAAAGCACTGTCTGGAATACAATCGATAGGTCATGAAATATAATCCAGGGGAAAAACCATCCGACTCGAATGGACTAAAATACACAAGTTAGGTAGACAGGTCAATTTTATGGGACTTCCCCAATCACTTATTGCTTGATTAAAACAATGATAAAATAGAAGGGCTTTCTGGCCTTGCTTGAGTGAAATGGAAACCCGAAATTCCCTCTGGAAGTTGGTCTGTCTAGTAATTCTTCTAACGGTCGGGACTTTTTTATTTTCCTACGTCGCTTATGTGCTTGACCGGAACGTCTTTCCACCATCATTGATCGATCTATGGAACCGCTGGGACACGGCTCATTACCTGGACATTGCGGAGAGGGGATACTCAGACATCAGAATTAGCGAGAGGCATCTACGCATAGTATTCTTCCCATTCTACCCGCTTTTAATAAAGCTCTTTGCGCTGGCATTGCAGAATTACCTGTTTTCCGCCCTCTTGGTTTCAAACCTTTCATATGTTATCGCCTCTATCTATCTCTACAAACTGGCTTCACTCGACTATCCGGATGAAGCTTCATTGAGAGCGGTATTCTTTTTCTCTATATTTCCTACCGCCTATTTTTTGCATGCAGGCTATACCGAAGGCACTTACCTGGCGCTGACAATCTCAAGCTTCTATTACGCCAGGAAAGAAAGGTGGGGGCTTTCTTGTGTCATAGGGATGCTGGCCACGGCGACCAGGATCACCGGAATAGTCCTGGTCCCCGCTCTTTTGACAGAATACCTGGCCCAGAAAGGGTTTAAGATAAGGAACCTAGGAAAAGATGTCTTATGGCTAGCACTTGTCCCCATCGGTTTTCTGTCTTATTTGATGCTCAACTATTTGGTTTATGATGACCCTTTAAAATTCCTGGAGTTTCAGAGGGAGCACTGGCATGAAAAGGCGGTATTTCCCTGGCAAGGATTTCTGGGGGCGTGGGAAGGTTTATGGAGGGTCAAAGCATCCGCCATGACCATCTATGGCTGGGCTCAGGTTATAAGCGCCGTACTCGGGCTTTTTTTCACGGTTTATTCATTTTTTTACTTTCGAATCTCGTACTCGATTTACATGCTCCTTACCTTGGTAATTGTGACGTCAGCCTCTTTCTGGATAAGCCTGCCCCGTTTTGTAGTCACTATGTTTCCTATGTTCATCGCCTTCTCCCTAATCGGCAGACGGGAAGAAGTCAATTATACTATTATCTTTTTTTCAATTCTTTTTTACGGCTTCTTCCTGGCTCTTTTCGTTCAAGGAAGATGGGCCTTTTAATCCCCGTAAAATTAATGTTTAAACCGAGATTAAGAGACCAGAAAATACATCTAGAAACCTTTAGGACATCTCAGCAGTTTTTGTAATACGTAGAATTTAAATATAAATTAATCAGTCAAACAATCTTTCCTATGGTGGAATTCGTGAAACTCTGGTCGCTTCTAAAAAAACATCACAGCATTTTATTGGCTTTTTCCTTTTTCATAATCACCTTCGTCGTTTATTTTAACACCGGCGAGGCGGAGCCCACTCCATACAACAATTTCGTCCGCCTGGCCGATGCCTTCCTGCATGGCAGACTACATCTAACCGAGAACGTTAGATGGCTGGAATTAGCCCCGGTGGATGGGAGGTATTATGTCGTCCCTCCCCCTATGCCGGCGATCCTCCTTCTGCCCCTCGTGGCTGTTTTCGGACTGTCCACCAATCAGACCATCGCTTCGGTATTCCTGGGCAGCTTGAATGTCTCTCTGGCATTTTTAGTCGCCCGGGAGCTAAGCAAGAACCGCAGCATTCAGCTATGGGCCACGGCGATGTTCGGATTCGGCACCATACACTGGTGGCTTGCTGCTACCGGGTCGGTCTGGCTCTTTTCCCAAGTTACATCGGTGACCTTTCTCCTTCTGGCGATCTATGCCACACTCAAGAATAAACATCCCTTTTTAGTCGGTATTTTACTGGGGGCCTCCTTTTGGTCTCGCTTACCCACCGTTTTTTCACTGCCTTTTTTTATAGTTATGTTCGCCGATAAATGGATTAAAAAGCCGAATGGAGCCCTGGTCATTAGCAGGATTAAGGTAAAGCCGTTAATTCATCTCGGACTGGGACTGGGTATATTTGTATTTTTGAACTTTCTTTATAACTACCTCCGGTTCGGCACACCCCTGGACGTTGCTTATTACCTGATTCCGGGCGTGCTCGAAGAAAGGTGGTACAGGGAAGGTATCTTTGATATAAGTTATATACCCCGTCATTTAAAAGCGATGTTTTGGGAATTCCCTATTTTTCTCTCCGCACCCCCCTACGTAATGCCGTCCTGGTCTGGACTGGCCATCTGGATTACCACTCCGGCCTTTATCTACGCACTATTTGCCGGGATAAGAAATAGACTCGCTCTCGGGTGCTGGCTCTCCATAATACCCATTGCGCTAGTCTTGTTCATGCACGGGACCTGGGGCTTCTCTCAGTTTGGTTATAGATTTGCAGTCGACTTCTACCCGTTCTTATACCTCCTGACGGTGAAAGGCCTGGGTGATAGAATTAGATGGCATCACGTGATACTTATCACTATAGGAATACTGGTAAATCTCTGGGGGGTGCTCTGGGTCAACAAGTTCGGATGGGTGAGATATTAGCGTCGTTTTTTCTCATTTCTTGAAAACTATGAACTTATAGCCCCAGAAGTTCCAGAGGACCGAAATCAAGGTTGCTGAGAACGCTCCTATATTTGCCCAGAGCCTCGGAGATATATGGCCAGGCGGCTCGATGACGTTCACGACGAATGAGGCAACGGCGACGTTAATGACGAACCCGACGCCGCTTACCACTACAAAATGAAAGAACTGTTTCCCCATCTGGTGCGTTTCAAGACTCTTGAATGTCCAGAACTTATTCCATAAATAGCTGTTTATCACCCCGGCCATGAAGGATACGGCCTTAAATACCGAATAAAGATGGCCCCTTTCTATATCGGTGAGAAACATCAAAAGGTTAAGGGTGCCAAAATCAACAGCGGTATTTGATAAACCTATGGTAATGAATTTCCCAAACTGGAAGATAGAAGGACGTCTCCTTCCCAGGCGAAACGTCCCGTAAACACCGACCACGGCCAGAGCGGGGATGAGCAGTAATACCGTCCACCTGGCGTTTACTATAAGTTGGAGCAGTGGTATATCGCGCTCCAAGTTCTTCAGAATTAAAAGCAGAAATACCGCTACCGTCTCCCCGACTATAACGCTGATAACGATGTCCGATTTTTTGAAGTAGTTTGTCAAAGTCAACATGTAGAAACAAAAACTATCGTCTTTTTTTAAAGCCGGTCATAGTAATAACTACCTCCAACCTTTTAGCCATATAAAACGGCCGAGCGAGCTATCCGATATAGGCAGCCCCGCGAGTATCGGGTAGAAATAGACGAAAGTACCGAGTGCGGCGACTAGGTAAATAAGGACAAACACCCTCCCGTATCGCCATTTTCCCCAGAGTTGGTCGAGGAAGTAGGTAATCGTAAGGATGAGAAAGGGAAGCGATGGAAGGAAATGATAAAGAAAACTAAGCTTTCTCGGAGAGACCGCCCAAGGAAGCCAGTAAGCCAGCACACTTAAGAGCGCAAAGGCTAGTGCGGGCAATTCCTTACGTATTACCTCTACTACACCCACTATAAAAAATACGCACCCGGTCCACCAAATAAAAGGATTCCCCAGGGCATAGATATATTCATGCCGTCCGCCCTCTGAAGAACCCAAATGTAAATATACCGACCGGAGGAGTAATGGCCAATTCCACCAGGGAGATGAATAGGGATGCGTCGCATTAAGCCCCTTATGATAGCCATACATGCTACCTTGAAGAGAGATGAAATCGCCCACCGAGTTTCCATGAAGGAAGAAAGGAATATAGGTGGCAATATACACGACCGCGGGGACC
>FWPU01006890.1_pt1 | contig 13869 bp, 11 predicted proteins | sample 2228361 | NCBI WGS metagenome assembly FWPU01 (sample SAMEA103939777, study PRJEB20133) | metagenome | reverse complement strand
ACGCCTTTACCTGGGGGATCCCCGGGTGTGACGACGCCCGCTTCGCCCGGGAGGCCGCGGCGGCCGTGGGCGCGCAGCATCACTTCTTCCCGCTGCGGCCCGACTACCTGCTCCACAAGGTGGAGGAAGGGGTCCGGCTGACCAACGGCGCCAACTGCGTGCACTACCATGCCCTGGCCAACCTGGAAGCCCAATGCCAACAGGCGGAGGTCATCTACAAGGGCGTCATGGGCGACGCCATGATGGGCACTGCGTTGACCCGCCCCTTCTGGGCCCAGTACGACCGGGAGACCCTGCCCTGGGCCCATTTCAAGATGCACCACGACCGGGGGATGTTGCTCTTTACCCTGGCGGAGCAGGAGGAGCTCTTCAGCCCGGACTTCCAGCGGCAGGTGGGGGATGCGGTGATGGCCGATTACACGGCCGGCATGCTCGCCTCCCGGGCTGAGCAGATGGCGGATCAGCGCATTTGCTTCGACTTGCGCCAGCGGGTGCCCCGTATGACCTGGAACGGGGTGGAGTTGGTGCGCAGCCGGGCCCGGGTGCGCATTCCCTACTGTGACAACGATGTGGTGGACTTCGCCCTGCACCTGCCGCCGGGCTTCCGCTTTGAACGCTACCTGCTCAAGAAAGTGCTCATCGACGTCTACCCGGATCTGGCCCAGATTCCGTACACCGAGACGAACCTCCCCCTGCGCGCTTGTGCCAGGGACGTGATCATTCGGGCCCAACGGCTGGCCGCCTGGCATCTCCACCGGCTGGGGCTGCGCCGCTCGCCCGACATTCCCAAGCGGCCCTATGCCCGCTACGACCAGTGGTTCCGCACGGTGTTGCGGGATTGGGTCAGCGACATTCTCCTGGACGAGCGCACCCTCTCCCGGGGGTACTTCCGGCCCGAGGCCATCCGTCGGTTGGTGTTGGAACAGATGGCCGGTGCCCGCCATGGGGTGAAGTTGGGCGCGCTGATCGCCCTGGAGCTTTGGCATCGCCAGTTCCTGGATGCCCCGTCGGCCCGTTCTGCACCCATCCCCACAGCGCAGGAAGAGTCACCGCTACCGGCGTAACCCGCGGTTCATCCTTGCAGGTTCATTTGAATGAAAGTAAACGAGGTGTTGGTTCATGCCCCGCCCCATCTTTTTCCGTTCTCAGGTCCAACCGTTTGTCAATCTTTTCGTCGAGCGGGCCGGCAGCACCTATCTGGCCACGCTGTTGGACTCCCATCCCCATATCGTCTCCCTGCGGGAAGAGCTGGCTGTGCTCCGCCAGCAGGGGAAGGATGGGGCCGCGCAGCTGGCGTGGGCCCGGGAGTTCTGGACGCCTCCTCTGCTGGGCCGTGCCAAGGCCCGAGGCTTTAAGAGCAAGCTGGTGGATATCCTGGACCCCGACGGCTTTGCCCGCCTGCTCCAGGAGAAAGAGTGTCGTGTCCTCTGCCTGCGCCGGCGCAACACCGTCAAGGGGGTGGTCTCCACCCTCAACGCCCGGCGGCTGTGGGAACGGGCCGGCACCTGGAACCTCCTGGACGAGAGCAAGCGCCGGGATCAGGCCCTACAGGTGGATTTTCAGGAGTTCGACCGGCTGCTGCGCCAGCGGGAGGCGTGGGACCAGGAGCTGGAGGAGTACGTGGAACGCCTGGGCCTGCCCACCCTGATGCTCTACTACGAGGATCTCCTAGTGGACGAAGCGGCTTTTCTGAACCAGGTCTTTGCCTTCCTGGGGGTCCGCCCCCAGCCCGTCCAGGGGCGGACCCTGAAGAACACCCGGGACAACCTGCGGGATGTGCTGGCCAATTTTGAGGAGCTTCGGGAGCGCTACCGTAACACCCGTTACGCGGCCATGTTCGACGAAGTGCTGGTGGGATGACCATGCGCGTTGGCATCGCCATTGAAGAGACGTGGGACTTCCTCCACGAGATCTACGCCGACCTGTCGGCCCATCACCAGACGACCCTCTTCCGGCGGCGGGCCCTGTCCCTGCCCCTGTTGAACGGCCGCTTCAACCGGCTGGTCTTCCAGCGGGATCTGCAGCAGTTTCTACGCCAGCAGGATGTGGTCTTCTTCGAGTGGGCCAGCGGACTGCTGGCCGCGGCGACCCACCTGCCCAAGTACTGTGGCATCGTGACCCGCCTCCACCGCTATGAGCTGTACCAGTGGGCCGATCAGATCAACTGGGACGCGGTGGATCGCATCATCCTGGTGAGCGAAGCCAAGCGGCAGGAGTTTACCGCCCGTTTCCCGGAGCAGGCCGCCAAAATCACGGTGATCCCGGAAGCCGTCTCTCTGGAACGCTTCCGCCCCACCTTCAAGCCCTTCGCCGGCGACCTGGGCATCCTCTGCCACCTGCGGCCCCGCAAGCGGGTCTACGACCTGATCCTGACCTTCTACGAGCTGCTGCAGGAGGGCCATGACTTTCACCTCCACGTGGGGGGAGGCGAGGCGGCCGGCTTCGCCGAATACACCACCGCGTTGTACGAGTTGGTCCGCCGCCTGGGCATCGGCGACCGGGTGACCTTCTACGGCCATGTGGATCGGCCTGAGGAGTGGTATCGTCGCATCGACATCCTCATCTCCAACAGCTACTCCGAGGGGCTGCAGGTAACCCCGCTGGAAGCCATGGCGGCCGGCTGCTACTGCCTTTCCCACCGGTGGGAGGGCGCCGAAGAGCTCTTCCCAGAGGAGAACCTCTTCTACACCGGCTCCGAGCTGAAGCGACAGATCCTGGCCTACAGCGAGCTGACGGAGACCGAGCGGCAGCTCAAGAAGTTTGCCCTGCGGGCCCGGGTGCGGGACCATTTCAACGTGGACCAGACCAAGGTCGCCATCCGCCAGCTCATCGAGGGGGCAGCCCTCCAGGTCGCCCGGTGACCGTTTTGACCAGCTTTCCCCGCCAGCACCCTGGCGGACGCCTGGGGACATCCACCTGTCTGAGCCAGGGAGTCAATCTTTGAAGATCGGATATCTTATGCAGCAGGGGGTGGACGTGTGGCATCCCCCGTTCGACGGGCCGGCCAACCACGTCCGTCACGTGGTGGAGGCGCTCCAGCGCCGGGGCCATCAGGTACGCCTGCTGGCGCGCCTAGAGGGGCGCATCGGGTGGAGCGACGGGCTGGGGCCCTTCCAGCCGGTGACGGTGCGCCACAGCGATGGGGGCCCCCTGCGCTGGCTGGAGCGGGCCGTGCGGCGACTCCAGGCGACGTTGCACCTACCCTACGCAGGCCTGTTTGAAAGTGTTCGCTTTGCCCTGGCCTGTCGCCAGGAACTGGCCGGGTGTGACCTCCTCTACGAGCGGAAAAGCTGGATGACCTACGGCGGCGTGCTGGCCGCCCGCTGGATGGGGATCCCCCTGGTGCTGGAAGAGAATGGCGACAATTTGTTGGACCTGGAGGCCAAGGGCCAGGCCCCCACGGGCCTGCAACGTCGCCTCTCCCTGTCCGTCATGGGCTGGGCCATGCGCAGTGCAGACCACGTGGTGGCCTCCGGCGAGGGATGGCGGGAGCAGTTCATCCGGCGCTGGGGTGTGAACCCCCATCGGGTGACCACGGTGGAAAACGGCACCGTCCTGGTGGAACTCTTGTCCCGGCAGCAGTTGCGCTCCTTTCGTCTGCGCCGGGCGCCCCAGGATCCGGCTACCCTGGCCTATGTGGGCGGCTTCTATCCCTGGCATGGGGTGACGCACCTGCTGCGGGCCTTTGCCCGGACCCGCCAGCGCTTTCCCCAGGCCCGGCTTTTGATGGTGGGGCACGGCGTCGGCTATGAGGAGGCCCGGCAGCTGGTCCACCAGCTGGGGATCGGCCAGGCGGTCACCTTTACCGGCCAGCTGGCGCCTGAAGCCTATGCCCCACGCCTGGCCCAGTCAGACATCGGCCTCTCCCCCTACTGCCGCTGGCCGGAATTCTCGGGCCTGAAGGTGTTGGACTATAAGGCCGCCGGGCTGGCCACCATCGCCTCGGGCCACGGTAAGCATCCGCCTACCCTCCGCCACGGAGTTACCGGCTGGATTGTGCCGCCCTGTGACGAGGATGCGCTGGCCGGGGCCATGGCTGCCCTGTTGGCCGACCCGGAGCTGTGCCAGCGGCTGGGGCAGGCAGCCCGCCAGGAAGCCGAGGAGTGCCACACCTGGGAGCACACGGTGGACCGGCTGCTCCAGGTCTTCCAGCAGGTGTTGGCCCAGAAATCGGATTCGATTGGATAGAAGAGATGGAAGCGGGACTGGTCAGCGTCATGATGCCGGCGTACAACGCCGAAGCCTATATCGGGATGGCCATCGAGAGCGTGTTGGCCCAAACCTACCCCCACTGGGAGCTGATCGTGGTCAACGATGGCTCTGCTGACGGCACAGGCGCCGTGGCCGAATCCTTTGGGGATCCCCGGGTACGGGTCTACCACCAGCCCAATGGCGGCGAGGCCGTGGCCCGCAACTGTGCCCTGGCCCAGATGCGGGGGGAATTTGTGGCTTTTCTGGATGCCGACGACCTCTTCCTGCCGGAACACCTGGCCCTGACGGTGGAGCACCTGCAGCGCCACCCCGAGCACGGCGGCGTTTACACCGACGGCCACTACTGCGACGGTGCCGGCGTGCGCTTGGAGAAGCTCTCCAGCCACCGCCGGGGGCCGTTCACCGGTGACATCTTTGCCGAAGTGGTCCGGGCCTCGGATGTCTTCGGCCCGCCCATCTGCGTGGTGCTGCGGCGGCAGGTGGTGCTGGCCCATGATCTCCGCTTCGATCCGGAGATCGTCATTGGCCCGGACTGGGACTTCCTGGCCCGGTTTGCAGCCGTGGCCCACTTCGGCTACGTGGACCAGGCCACCTGTCGCTACCGGGTGCACCAGACCAACGTCACCGTGCGCACGGATGCCCGGCGTCGGGCCCTCTACCTGGCCCGCTGCCGGGAGAAGGTCATCCATCTGCCTCGCTTCGCCGAGTGTCCGGTGGATGTGCAGGTGGCCGCCTTCTACGACCTGCTGGTGGAGCAGTTGGCCGGTTACCCGGAGCGCCAGAGTCAGGCCGTGGCCTGGCCCCAGTTTGCCCGCCTGCCCCGGAGCGAACAGGCCCGCCTGCTGCGCCTCATGGCCAGCCAGGCGCTTCTCCGGCGGGGGGATCGCCTGGCGGTGGCCCGCTGGCTGGCAGAGGCCCGGCGGCTGAACCCGGCGGATGTGCAGGCGGCGCTGCTGTCCGCTTTCTTTCAGTTCAACCCGCAACTCTGTCGCATCCTGTTGGCGTGGAAGCAGGCTGTCACCCGCCGCGGCGGCCCGCCCCTGACGCCCTTTGGCAAGTTATCGTAAATTGCAGTGATCCGTTGTTCATGTTGTCCGTCATGTTGCCCATAGATTGCACACGAGGAGCGAACGTAGATGAACACCGCCCATGACTATCTGATTATCGGCGCCGGCCCGGCCGGTCTGCAGCTGGCCTATTACATGGAGAAGAGCGGCCGGGATTACCTGATCCTGGAGCGGGAGAAGAACCCTGGCGCGTTCTTCGAGAAGTTTCCCCGCCATGGTATGTTGATTTCCATCAACAAAGTCTTCACCGGCACCGACCATCCCGAGCGCAACATGCGGTGGGACTGGAATTCCCTGCTCTCCGACGAATATGAGCTGCTATTCAAGAACTACACCAGGCGCTACTTCCCCACGCCAGATGTCCTCTGCCGCTACCTGAGCGACTTTGCCCGGCGCTATCAACTGCGGGTGCAGTACAACACCCCGGTGGTCCAGGTGCGTAAGGAGGATGGGCTCTTCCACGTGACCGACGCCCACGGCAACACCTACCTGGGGCGGCGGCTCATCGTGGCCACGGGCCTCTTCAAGCCCTACATTCCCGACTTCCCCGGTGTGGAGTACTGCGACAACTACGTGACCCACAACACCGATCCCGAGCTCTACCGGAACAAGCGGGTACTCATCCTGGGCAAGGGGAACTCGGCCTTTGAAACGGCCAATCACCTGGTGGAGACAGCAGCCGCCATCCACGTGTGCAGCCCCAAGTCGGTGAAGTTCGCCTGGCAGACCCACTACGTGGGCCACCTGCGGGCCGTGAACAACGACTTCCTGGACACCTACCAGCTCAAGTCCCAGAACGCGGTGATCGACGGCACCGTCATGAAGGTGGAGCGGGAGGGTAACCGCTACTGCGTCCACATCGCCTACAGCCATGCCAAGGGCCAGACCACCATGCGGGAATATGACCACGTGATCCTGTGCACGGGCTTCCAGTTCGACGATTCCATCTTCCACGAGAGCTGCCGGCCGGAGCTGGCCATCCACAACCGCTTTCCGGCTCAGACGGCCGAGTGGGAGTCGACCAATGTCCCCGGCATGTACTTTGCCGGCACGCTGATGCAGGCCTGTGACTACAAAAAGACCATGTCCGGCTTCATCCACGGCTTCCGCTACAACGTACGCACCCTGAGCCGCCTGCTGGAGGCCAAGTACCACGGCACCCCCTGGCCCGGCGACCAGGTGCCCCTGACGCCCCAGGCCGTCCTGGACAAAGTACTGGACCGCATCAACAACGGCTCCGGTATCTTCCTGCAGCCGGGCTTCCTGCAGGATGTGCTGGTGGTGGACGAGGCGGCGGCCGTGGCCCACTATTACGAGGACCTCCGGGCCGACTACATTCACCAGAGTCCCTTCGGCGCTAACGGGCACTACTACACCGTCAGCCTGGAGTACGGTCACTTCATGGGCGATCCCTTCAGCGTGGAGCGGGATCCATCGCCGGAGAAAGCCCACGAGGCAGCCTACCTGCATCCGGTCATCCGCCGCTTCAACCAGGGGCGGCTGGTCTCGGAGCATCATATCCAGGACGACCTGGAGAGCGAGTGGTACCGGGACGAATACGTGAAGCCCGCGCTGGCCTACTTCAAGTCCCAGCTCTCTGCAGCCCGGGATGCCCACCCCATCCTGAACTGAGGGGATGTGGGCGTCCGGGCATGCGGTGGTCTGGGGTAGGAGACTGCCCCAGACCACCCGAGAGATGTTGTCAAGAGGGGATGTGCACCATGCGAATCGCCATCTATCACAACCTGCCGTCCGGCGGGGCCAAAAGGGCGCTCCAGGAGCTGGTGAAGGGCTTGGGCCCGCGACATCACGTGGACGTCTTCACCCTCAGCAGCGCAGACCACGGGTTTGCCGACCTGCGGCCCCACGTGAACGGCCATGCGGTGGTGGATTTCCAGCCCCTGCCCCTGTTTCGTTCGCCCTGGGGACGGCTGAACCAGCTCATGCGCGCGGCGGACCTCCTCCGGCTGCGGCAGCTGACCCGACGGCTGGCCCAAACCCTGGCCCATGGCGAATATGATGTGGCCTTTGTGCAGCCCTGCCGGTTCGAGGTCAGCCCGTCTCTGCTCAGCTGGCTGCAGGCGGTTCCCACGGTCTATTTCTGTCAGGAGCCCCTGCGCCGGGTGTACGAGCCCATGCCGGCTCGGCCCTACGAACAGCCCCGGGATTCCTGGCGCCGCTGGCTGGACCGGCTGGATCCCTTGCCGGGGTTCTATCACCTGCTCCTGAAACAGGCCGACCGCCACAACGTGCGTCAGGCCGACCGGGTGCTGGTGAATTCCCATTTCATCCGCCGGGCTGTGAATCGCGTCTACGGGGTAGAGGCCCACGTCAGCTACTTGGGCGTGGATGTGCGCCAGTTTCGACCCCTGGGGCTGACCCGGGAGGGGATGGTGCTCTCGGTGGGCTCCTTGACGCCCCTCAAGGGCTTTGACTTTCTCATCCGGGCCCTGGCTCGCCTGCCGGCTGCCGATCGACCCCGGCTGGCCATCGCCAGTAACTTTCAGAACCCGCCCGAGCGGGACTATTTGCGCCAGCTCGCAGCCGAGCTGGCGGTGGATCTGGCGCTGCTGGGCAACGTCAGCGATCAGCGGCTGGTGGAGCTGTACAACCAGGCCCAGGTCACCGTCTACGCCCCCATTCGGGAGCCCTTTGGGCTGGTGGCCCTGGAGTCCATGGCCTGTGGCACGCCGGTGATCGCCGTGCGGGAGGGCGGCACCCAAGAGACGGTCCTCCACGAGCAGACGGGCCTGCTGGTCCGGCGGGATGAGCGGGAGTTCGCCGAGGCCCTGGCCCGGCTGCTTTCGAATCCGGCCCAGGCCCGGGAATACGGCCAGGCCGGGCGGGAACACGTGGCCCGCCACTGGAGCTGGTCCCGGGCTGTGTCCACCCTGGAGGGGCACCTGGAGATGGCCATCCAATCTCGGCTGCAGCCGTTGGGCGCGCCCCTGCCCCTCCACGAATCCCAGTAGGCTTTGTGGATTGGATCCACAGACTACACAGATAAGCACAGATTTCTTTCGTTCCATGGAGCGTCGAACCTTATATGCAAACATCGGATGTCACCATCGAGCAACCCGGGGCCCTGACGCCCCTGGCACCGATCGCCTACCGACCCCTCCGCTACTGGGCCTGGTGGATGCCCCTCTTCGTGGCCGTGTGGGCCCTGGTCCTGTTTGTTGCCTTTCCCGATCCCGTTGGGCTGTTGCAGCGCAACTGGCCCCTATTCTTCGTGGGCTTTGTCGGCTCCATATTGGGTAATGCCACCGCGGTGGGTGGCGGCCTGGTCTTCATCCCGGCGATGATCTGGGTCTATCACCTGCCGGCGGTGATGGCCCTGAAGCTGGCCCTGGGCAGCCAGTGCTTTGGTATGACCAGCGGCGCCATTGGTTGGACTCGTCGGGGCGTGGTACCCTTCCACCTGTTGCGGGTGGCGGTGCCGGCCCTGCTGTTGGGCAGCACCGTTAGCTCGCTGATCATCCGCCCCAATCCCCTGCTGGTGAAGGGGCTCTTTGGACCGGTGTCCATCCTCATCGGCCTCATCACCCTGCTCCTGCTGGACCGCTACAGCGGGGAAGAGGATGTGCCTCGGCGGGCGTATCCGGGGCTGGCGGCCATGGCCTTCCTGGGTGGCATGCTGACCGGTTGGGTGGCCATCGGGGAAGGGGAGGTGGTGGCCGCGTTCCTGATGCTGGCCTATGGCCTGCGGGCCGAGCGGGGCATTGGCCTGGGGGTGGTGCTGTTGGCCGTCAATTCCATCTTCCTGACTGCCATCCATCAGTGGTTTCTGGGCGGCCTGCCCTGGGAGCTGATCCTCTTCACCGGTTTCGGCTGTGTCTTCGGCGGCCGCATGGGCCCGTACCTCAGCCAGTGGATCGGACCACGCCGCCTCAAAATCGGTTTTGCCATCATCGCCATCGTGGATGGCAGCATTTTCCTGTTTCAGTTTGTATCGTCTTACCTGTTCTGAGCCTGTTTGCCTTGACCCAAAGGGGCACCGTGGACTCCCAGAGGGCGCAGGGACTTCCCAGGGACGTAGGAGAACTTTTCATGGATTTTGCCTGGTCGGAAGAACAGCTTGCCTACAAGAAAGCTGTCATCGACTTTGCCCAAAAAGAATTGAACGACAATTTAATCGCCCGGGATCATGCCGGCCAATTCTCGCTGGAGAATTGGCGCAAATGTGCCCGTTTTGGCATCCAGGGCCTGCCCATGCCCGAGGAGTATGGGGGGAGTAACGCGGACATCCTCACCACCATGCTGGTGATGGAAGGGCTGGGCTATGGCTGCCGAGATAACGGCCTGATCTTTGCCATCAACGCCCAGCTCCTGAGCGTCCAGATGCCCATCCTGCTCTTCGGTACAGAAGCCCAGAAGCAGAAATACCTCTGCCCCATGTGTAGTGGCGAGATGATCGGCGCCCATGGCATGTCGGAGCCCGACTCCGGCTCTGACGCCTACAGCCTGCGCACCCGGGCCACCCGGGTGGATGGCGGCTACGTGCTCAACGGCACCAAGACCTTCGTCACCAACGCGCCCGTGGCCGACATGGCCCTGGTCTTCGCCACTGTGGCCCCGGAGCGGGGCATGTGGGGCATCACCGCCTTCCTGGTGGACAGGGGCACGCCGGGCTTCACCGTGAGCCGGAACCTGGAGAAGATGGGCCTGCGCACCTCCCCCATGGGGGAGCTCATCTTCCAGGATTGCTTCATCCCGGAGGAGAACCGGCTGGGCCCTGAGGGCATCGGCGCCAAGATCTTCAACGGCTCCATGGAGTGGGAGCGGAGCTGTATCCTGGCCAGCCAGCTGGGTGCCATGGAGCGGCAGCTGGAAGTGGCCGTCCGCTATGCCCGGGAGCGGCGCCAGTTCGGCCAGCCCATCGGCAAGTTTCAGTCGGTGGCCAACCGCATCGTGGACATGAAGATCCGCCTGGAGACCAGCCGCCTACTCCTCTACCAGGTGGCCTGGCTGAAGCAGATGGGCAAGCCCGCGGTGATGGAGGCGGCCATGGCCAAGCTTTACCTAAGCGAGTGCTTCGTCCAGTCCAGCCTGGACGCGGTGCGGACCTTTGGCGGCTACGGCTACATGACCGAGTTTGAGGTGGAGCGAGATCTGCGGGACGCGGTGGGCGGCACCCTTTATTCGGGGACGTCGGACATTCAGCGCAACATCATTGCCCGCATGTTGGGCCTGTGAGCTGTGGGGTCGGCCTGTCTCGGCGGGTTGGCCCTGGCGTCAAGCTGACGTAGGTAGAGAGGTTGAGAGAAGGGAGCAGTGACCATGCGATATCTGTTAACGGACGGCGTTCGAGATGCCGCCCAGGCTGCGCCAGAGCGGGAAGCGGTGCGCTGCAACGGCCAGAGCCTCTCCTATGGGGAGCTGTGGCAGCGGGCCGTGGCCCTGGCCTGGACCCTGCACCATCAGGGCGTGGTCCGGGGCGACCGGGTGGGCATCTACTTCAACAAATCCCTGGAATCCGCGGTGGCCCTGTACGGGATTATGCTGGCCGGCGCCGCCTATGTGCCCCTGGACCCTTTCGCACCCCTGGAGCGGCTGCGCTACGTGATCCAGGACTGTGGCATCCAGGTGTTGGTAACCGGCGAGGGGAAACGGTCGGAGCTGGCTCGGCTGGCTGCGGCCCTGCCGGAGCTGCGCTGCTGTGTGGGCGTGGCCCCCGGCGACGACCTGCCCACGACTGCCATCCCCTGGGAACAGGTGACGGGTGGGCCGGAGCGGGGCCTGCCGGTGCCCAGCCTGGTAGAGCAGGATCTGGCCTACATCCTCTACACCTCGGGCTCCACCGGCAACCCCAAGGGGATCATGCACACCCATCGCAGCGGGCTGAGCTTCGCCGAATGGGCGGCCCACACCTACGAGCTTCGGGCCGAGGACCGGGTCAGCAACCATGCACCCCTGCATTTCGACCTGTCCACCTTTGACTTCTTTGCCACCGCCATCGCCGGCGGCACCGTGGTCATCATTCCCGAGGTGGTCACCAAGTTCCCGGCCAGCCTGGCCAAGTTGATGGAACAGGAGCGGCTGAGCGTCTGGTACTCGGTGCCCTTCGCCCTCATCCAGCTCCTGCTGCGGGGAGGGCTGGCGGCCCGGGACCTGAGTTCCCTGCGCTGGGTGCTCTTTGCCGGGGAGCCCTTCCCCACCAAGCACCTGCGGGATTTGATGGCCCAGTTGCCCGGGGCCCGCTTCAGCAACCTGTACGGCCCCACCGAAACCAACGTCTGCACCTACTACCATGTGCCGCCCCTGCCGGCGGACTCGGACGAGCCCATCCCCATCGGCCGCCCCTGCGCCAACGTGGAGGACCTGGTGGTGGACGGCGATGATCGTCCGGTAGCGCCGGGCGAGGTGGGGGAGCTCCTGATCCGCGGCCCCCTGGTCATGCAGGGTTATTGGGGGCGGCCGGACCTGACAGCCCGGGGCTTCTACCGCCGGACCATCGCCGGCCAGATGGAGGCCATCTACTACCGCACGGGTGACCTGGTCCTGTTGCAGCCCGACGGCAACTACAAGTATCTGGGCCGTAAGGATCGCCAGATCAAGACCCGGGGCTACCGGGTGGAGCTGGACGAGATCGAGGTGGCCCTGTTGGCCCACCCGTCGGTACACGAGGCCGCGGTCTATCCCATCCCGGACGGCCAGGGGAGCAACCTGATCAAGGCCGCGGTGGTGCCCACACCCGGGGAAAGCCTGACCGTCGTCATGCTCATGGAGCACCTGAGCAGCCGGCTGCCCGCCTACGCCATCCCTGCGGCCATTGACATTTTGGAGGAGTTCCCTCGCACCTCCACGGGCAAGATCAACCGGCGGGAGCTGCAGGCCCTGGCAGCCACGGCCCAGGCGTGAGCCCGGTCCGCAGATGCCACAGATGAACACAGCTCCACTATCTTCCCTTTTTACCTTCAACTTTTTACTTGCAACTTTTTACTGATGAGGAGTAGAACGACACGATGGACAAGAAAACCGCGATCCTGGACTTCATCCAAGATGAAATCATGAAGCGGCGGGACCCCAACCTCTCCAGCTCCACGGACCTGCTGTCCACCGGTGTGCTGGATTCCCTGGGCATTCTGCAGTTGGTGGCCTTCATCGACGAGCGGTTTGGCATCCAGGTGCCGGACGAGGATGTGGTCTACGAAAACTTCCACAGCGTGAATGCCCTGGTTTCGTATCTGGAACAGGACCCGGCGCGCGCAGCCTGATACGGGTTGGCGTGGGGCGCGGTGTGACTTGACCGCATCACGCCCCACCCACTACGCCCCACGCCGGCTCGGGGCCGGCTAGAAAAAGAGGAGGTCCCGATGGTCGGGCGCCTGTTGCAGTTGAATGGCGTAGCCATTTTGGGCGTGATCTTGTTTCATACGGCCGGCTGGGGTTTCGTGGCCATGTTCGCCTGGTCGCACCGTTACCTGCCCGCCGGCGTGGACCCCATGGTCCAGATGGGCAGCTTCAGCTACTACGTCTTGCGGGGCATCGAGCAGTTCGCCGTCTTCAGCATCCCTGCCTTTCTGTTCGTATCCGGGTATTTCATTGCTTTTGCCACGCCCCGGCGACAGGCGACGGTGAGCTGGTCCATTGTATGGGCCCGGATCCGCGGCCTGCTGATCCCGTACCTGATCTGGTCCCTGGTGCTGATAGTTTTCCTGGGGTTCCAGGGGCGGCGTCTGTCGCCGGCCGGCTATGCCACTGCGCTGCTCACCGGCCGGGTAAATCCGGCCTACTACTATGTGCCGCTGCTCTGCCAGTTCTACCTGCTGTCGCCGTTGCTGGTCTTTCTGGCCCGTCGCTGGTGGCAGTGGCTCCTGTTGGCGGCCCTGGCCATCCAGCTGAGCATCCAGCTCCTCTATTACCCGGCCCTGCTGCAGGTATCCGCAGGGGTCCTGCAGCCCTACGTGGATGTGGTGCCCAAGTGGATCTTTCCGGTGCGCATCTTCTGGTTTGTGGCGGGGTTGGTGGCCGGTTTTCACCTGGCGGCGCTCAAACAGTTTGCCGCCCGCTGGAAATGGTGGTGGCTGGCCGGCCTGCTACTCTTGTTTGCCGTCGGCATGGTGGAGTGGGAGGTCATGCAGGCCTATGCCGGCCAGGGATGGTCCGCTCACCGGGAAACCTTCCTGGATACCGCCTACGGCGGGTTGGTAATCCTGGCCTTCTTGGCCTTCAGCGACTTCAACGTGCCCTTTGCTGGTTTCGTGTCAGAGCTGGGGGCCAAGTCCTTTGGCATTTACCTGCTCCATTCGCCGGTGATGGAAGTCACCGCCCGCCTGATCTACCGCTTCATGCCCGGCCTCCTGGCCCATCAGGAGATCCTGCAACCTGTGCTCGTGGTGGCCAGCCTGGGAGGTCCCCTCCTGTTGATGGCTTTGGTCAATCGTTCTCCGTTCCGTCGCTACTACCGTTGGTTGTTCGGCTAATTGGTTCCAGGGAGCGTCGTATGGAGGCGTCTGGAATCTCATTCCATCATTTTTCAGGAGTCATCCATGGCCGATGTCATCATCATAGGTGGAGGACCCGCCGGGGCAGCTCTGGGCTGCTACCTGTCCCGGGCCGGAATCGACAACATTATCTTTGAAGGAGC
>FWPU01010398.1_pt1 | contig 13870 bp, 11 predicted proteins | sample 2228361 | NCBI WGS metagenome assembly FWPU01 (sample SAMEA103939777, study PRJEB20133) | metagenome | reverse complement strand
TTAGCGTTTCTCAACACGGCACGGTGGGCCGTAGAAACCCAGGATGAGCAAGGAGGTTGGCCGGTTTGGCCTCTGCTCGGCTTACGCTACGCTTCTCCTTACTCGGCCATGACGCAGGGAGAGGGGATCTCCGTACTGGTCCGGGCATTTTTAATTACAAAAGAGCAGAAATTTTTGGACGCGGCGGGTCGAGCCTTGAGACCCATGCAGAAGACACTTGATAAAGAGGGTACGTGCTGGATCGTCCCTGAAGGCTTCATCTTAGAGGAGGTTCCCACGGAGGGGTACAGATCAGTCCTTAACGGTTGGATATTCGCCTTGTTTGGCTTATATGACTACTTACTTATAGAGGACTCCAGCGAAGTCCGCAACATACTTGAGGGAAGCCTGAGTGCCCTTGTGGCGCTCCTTCCTTCATACGACGCAGGGTATTGGTCCTACTACGACCTTTCGGGCCACTTGGCCAGCCCGTTTTATCACCGGCTTCACATTGCACAGCTCGAGGCCCTGAGTCTCGCGTTCCCTGAGCGTAGAGAGGCATTTGATCAATTGCGAGAGCGGTTTCTGCGTCAAGAAAAGAGCGTCTTCTGCCGTACGAGGGCGATCTTGGTAAAGGCTTATCAAAAATTATGGAATCCTCCGGAGGTTATTCTCAAATTAAGCTCATCTATGTGACCTCGAGCCTCCCTTATGGTTCGGGTGAAGCTTTTATCATTCCGGAGATAGAGGAGCTTATTACCCAAGGACATGAAGTCTGGGTGGTGCCTATGTACCCACGGGGAGACATTGTCCATAAGGAAATTCTTCAGTTTATCGACAGGGCAGTAACTCAACCTTTGTTTTCCAAGCAAGTGTTGCTTGGAGCCATGCGGCAATTCTTTCGTTCACCAGTCCGAGCCATAAAAGCGCTTGCCCTTGTGTTTACCTGGAACCCTCGTCTTTTATTGAAAAATATTGCCGTCTACCCCAAAGGACTTTGCCTAGCCGAGTTGGCCCAACGGCTTGGTGCGGATCATATCCATGCTCATTGGGCTGCTACAACGGCGAGTATGGCGATGGTGGCTGCCGAAGTTTCCGGCATCCCCTGGAGTTTCACTGCACATCGCTGGGACATCGTTGAAAATAACCTGTTGACCCGTAAGTGCCGGCATGCTTCTTTCGTGCGCTTCATTTCGCAAATTGGGTTAGAGCTAGCCCAAAGGCGAGGGATGGCTTGCAGAGACAAAGCAAGATTGCTGCACATGGGTATTAGGCTGCCCAAACATGTAACCCACGAAGCCGCAAGTATCAAAGAGAGTAACGGGGAGTTCCTGACAGTGCTGTGCGCGGCTAATCTGATTCCTGTTAAAGGACACACCTTCCTAATCCAGGCTATCTCCCATTTGATCAAAGAAGGCAAGAAGGTTCGTCTCCTGTTAGCTGGCGATGGGGAGTTGCGGCCGGCTTTGGAAAGGCAAGTGGCTCATTTCGGATTGGTGGACTGGATTATTTTTCTGAGCCACGTTCCGCACGAGAAACTCTTAGACTTGTATGAGCATGGCAAAATAGACTTATTTGTATTGTCAAGCGTGGACCTGGGGGGTGGCTTACACGAGGGCATACCCGTCTCGCTTATGGAGGCTATGGCTTTTGGTATTCCAGTGATTGCCACCGAAACCGGGGGCATCCCCGAGTTGCTTGAAGGGGGAGCCGGATTGTTAGTCCCTCAAAAAGACCCGAAAGCCTTGGCCGAGGCTATCGCGAGCTTGGCATCTGACCCCAATCTGCGACGAGCTTTGGGGGAGAAAGGGAGAGAACGGGTGGAGAAAGAGTTTTCGGTCGAGGTTGTGGCACACCGCTTAGCTGAACTGTTTGCTGGAGGTGAATAACGTGAACATCTGGATTTTCAATCACTACGCCATAACACCGGATCTCCCCGGGGGAACGCGCCACTACGACCTGGGACGGGAGTTGGTAAAGTGCGGTCATCGGGTGATAATCTTCGCTTCCAGTTTCCACTACTACCTCCATCGGGAGACCCGCTTGCAGCCGGGGGAGCAATGGAAGATCGAGGATGTGGATGGCCTCAGGTTCGTCTGGCTCCGCACGCCTCCTTACTGGCGGAACGACTGGCGCCGGGTGCGAAACATGGTTGCTTTCATGCTCCGGGCTTGGCAGCTAGGCCGGAAGTTGCCTAAGCTTGTTCCTGACATCGGAAAGCCAGATGTGGTCATTGGCTCTTCGGTCCATCTTCTTGCGGTGCTCGCCGCCAATTGGGTAGCCAGGCATTATCATGCCAAGTTTGTCATGGAGGTGCGCGATCTTTGGCCTCAAACCATCATTGACATGGGAGCGCTGAGCGAGCGGCATCCGATTACCAGGGTTCTGCAAGAGCTTGAAAGGTTTTTGTACCGCCGAGCGGAGAAGATTATCACGCTACTGCCCTTGGCACATGCATACATCACTACCTGCGGAATACCACAGGAGAAAATCGTTTGGATCCCTAATGGAATGGATCTTACTAGATTTGATAACGTCTCGGCCGCCTCAAAAGAGCACAGAGGTTTTGGGGTAGTGTATCTTGGGATTCATGGCAAATCCAACGCTTTAGACGTGCTTATCCAAGCGGCTAAGGTTGTACAAGATAGAGGATACAAAGAGATCCGCTTCGTTCTGATCGGCGACGGTCCGGAGAAGCCAAGACTTATTACACTGGCCAAGGGGCTTGGCCTTCGCAATGTGGACTTCCGCGACCCAGTTCCGAAGAATGAGATACCAAGAACTTCGTGCAATTTTGATGTCCTGATTTTTAACTTAGAGAAGGTCAAGGTTTTTGGATACGGTATCAGCTCTAACAAGCTCTTTGATTATATGGCTGTAGCTAAACCGATAATCTTTGCCGCTGATGCTTCAAACAATCCTGTCGAAGAGGCTCATTGTGGCCTCACCGTCCCGCCGCGGGATCCGGAGGCCCTGGCCGAAGCGGTGATTAAGCTCTACCAGATGCCCCCGGAGGAGCGAGCGGCTATGGGCCGCCGGGGGCGGGAGTATGTGGAAGAGCATCATGATATCCGAAAACTCGCCGACCGTTTGGACAAGGTGCTGGGAGAAGTGATCTGTGGTGCATAGAATTAATTATAGAGGTGGATCCATGCAGGGGCTGACCAAAAGGGAGGGATGGTATGCATGGTTTGGCAAGCGCCTCATGGATATCCTTTTGTCATCGCTTGCCCTGGTGATTCTCAGTCCTCTTTTGCTCATTATTGCCTTACTCATCCGCCTCACCATGGGCCCTCCGGTTCTCTTCCGCCAGCCCCGCATCGGCTATCGGGGGCGGGTGTTTACCATTTACAAGTTCCGCACCATGCTTGACCTGCGTGATGAGCAGGGCGATCTCCTGGCCGACGAACAACGCCTAACCAAACTGGGTCAGCTCTTGCGCAAATTCTCTTTGGACGAAATCCCGGAACTGTGGAATGTATTGAAGGGCGACATGAGCGTGGTCGGCCCCAGGCCGCTCCTTATGGAGTATTTGCCTCTGTATACCGCGGAGCAGGCCAGAAGGCATGAAGTAAAGCCCGGCATCACGGGCTGGGCTCAGATCAACGGGCGGAACGCCTTGACCTGGGAAGAGAAGTTCAAACTCGATGTCTGGTATGTGGACCACTGGTCGCTATGGCTGGATTTCAAGATCCTGGCCCACACCGCCCTGAAGGTGCTCAAATGCGAGGGGGTAAGCGCTGAGGGGCATGCGACTATGCCTCGATTCGTAGGGAATCGTGATGAGATAGGCGACCATGGGTGAAGCGAGAAATTCCAAGTTTGAGGGTCTACGCCGCTGGTTCGTAAGCAAAGTATATGCTACCCACAATGAATCCAAGTGGGTCAAGCAGGCTCTTTCGGAGGTACTGGGAGCGCTTGGCCCTGGCAAGAGAGGGTTAAATATCGGATGTGGTTCTACCAGGTTGCACGGTCAGGTTCTCAACGTTGACATCACTAGAACAACGACCGTAGATTGTGTGGCCGATGCTCAACAGCTTCCTTTTCGTAGTGAAGCTTTCGATCTCGTTGTTACTCAAGAAACCTTGGAACACGTGGCTAACCCATTCCAGGCACTCTGTGAGATGTCGCGCGTGCTGCGTAAAGGAGGGATACTTTACTGCCAAGTTCCCTTTGTGATAGGATATCATCCAGGTCCAACTGATTTTTACCGCTTTACGCGCCAGGGTGTTCGGCAACTTGTAGAGCAAGCAGGACTTCACTGTGTGAGGATTGGTATAGCTGTAGGACCAGGAACGGCTCTTTACCGCGTACTGGTCGAGTTTGTGGCAAGTACTGTGGCGCGTGTTGTGCCAGTTATGTACATGCCAGTAAAGGCCTTGTGTGCCGTGATTCTGTTCCCTCTGAAGTGGTTAGATTCTTTCTTGATTACTGGTCCTCAAGCAGATAGAGTTGCGGGAGGTTACTTTGTCATCGCCCGTAAGGAGTAAAGAATTGCTTAACGTCCTCTTTACTAGCGCTGGTCGTCGGGTGGAATTGCTGCGGGCTTTCAAGCGAGCTTACGCCGACCTGGGGCTCAGCGGTCACATTGTCGCTGTGGACATTGACCCCCTGGCACCGGCCTTGCGAGAGGCCGACTGCCCTTACCTCGTCCCTCGCCTCAATGACCCGGCCTATATTCCTACCCTGAGCCAGATTTGTCGCCGGGAGCAGGTGCACCTGATCTTCCCCCTGATTGACCCGGACATCCTTGTGCTGGCCCGCTATCGCCAGGAACTCGAGGTCAGCGGCGCTCATCTGGTGGTCGTCTCTGAGCAAGCCGCAACCACGGCGGCCGATAAGTGGCTGACCTATCAGTTCTTCCGCCAACTTGACGTACCCACGCCTCGCTCCTGGCTCCCCGAGCAAGTCCACAATGCCAGCCTGGAGTACCCAGTCTTCATCAAACCCCGCTTCGGCAGCGCAGGTAAGCAGACCTTCAAAGTTCATAACGAGCGGGAACTGGCCTTCTTCCTGGACTACGTGCCCGATCCCATCATCCAGGAGTACCTGCCAGGTCCAGAGATCACCAACGACGTCATCTGCGACTTTGAAGGCAACGTCCTGGCCGTCGTCTCCCGCCAGCGCATAGAGGTGCGCTGGGGCGAAGTGGTCAAGGGCAAGACCATCTACGACCCGGAGATCATCCGGCATTGCGTGACCATCGCCAGAGGGCTCCAGGCCATCGGCCCCATCAACGCCCAGTGCATGCTGCGCGATGACAGGCCTTACTTCACCGAGATTAACCCCCGCTTCGGCGGTGGCTTGCCCTTGGGGATCGCCGCCGGCGTGCGGTCGCCCCACTGGTTCTTGGCCCTGGCCGCCGGGCTGACGGTAGAGATCCCCCCGCTGGGCTCCTACAAGGTGGGGTTGTACCTTACCCGCTTCGACGATTCCTTCTTCCTCACGGATGAGGATTTACTCATCGTGTAAAGCGCAGAGACAAACAAGGGTAAAAGCGGAGAAGGAAAAAAGTGCACGACTTGCGAGCTCTGATCTTTGACTTGGATGACACCCTTTATCCAGAGCGGGATTATGTGATGAGTGGGTTTCGGGCTGTGTCCAGTTGGGCTGAAGATCGCCTTGGTATTCCTGCGGATCGGAGCTTCGGTGAACTCTGCTGGCTTTTCAATGACGGCGTTCAGGGAGACACCTTCAACCGCTGGCTGGAAAGCCACGGATTCCAACCTGATGACTGGGTCCCTCAAATGGTGCAGGTCTATCGCGAGCATAATCCGCACATCGCGCCCTATCCAGAAGTGCCGAGATTGCTCCAGCGCCTTCGGTCGCGCTATCGCCTCGGCCTGCTCACCGATGGTTACGCCGAGGTGCAGAAGCAAAAACTCGCCGCACTTGGCCTTGCATCCTATTTCGACACCTTGGTCTTCTCGGACGAATGGGGTCGAGAGGCGTGGAAACCGAACCCCCGGCTCTTTGAGATTGTTCTGAGGAGGTTAGGCATCCCAGGGCCCAAAGGAGTCTACATAGCGGACAATCCGCACAAGGACTTTCTCGGTGCCCGGCAGGTTGGCATGTGGACGGTGCGCGTCCGCCGTGCGGATGGCCTCTACAGCCACCTGGAACCGCCATCCCCCGAATACGCACCGGACGTTGAGATCGAAACTCTGAGCGTCCTAGAAACCATCTTAGCCCAAATCAGAGAACGAATTTGATACAAATCCCCATGGCCTCCCTTGATCTCACAGCGGTTACCCAGGTGCTCCAAACCCCCTACCTCTGCATCGGCCCGCGCATCGCCGAGTTCGCGGAGCGCTTCGCCGCCTACGTTAGGGCGCGCCACGCCGGCTGCTGGCGTGGGCGAAGGCGATCTTGTCATCACCGCCCCCTTCTCCTTCGCTGTCTCCGCCAATGTCATCCTCTACGAACGCACCATCCCCGTCTTCATTGACCATGAGTGTGTGATCGGCTCCTTCAGCCACATAACTCCTGGCGCGCACTTGGGTGGAAATGTGGAGGTTGAGTAGGGAGCATTGGTAGGCATAGGGGTCGTGGTGCTGCCAGGGGTAAAAATCGGTGCTTGGGCTATAGTCGGTGCGGGCGCTGTGGTACGCAAAGATGTGGCTGCTGGAACGGTCGTCGTAGGCGTTCCTGCTCGGCCGTTACGAAGATGGGAGGGAGGGAATTCATGATGATGCGCGAATTAATCCCCATGTCGGCACCCGATATCACGGAAGAGGATGTGCAAGCGGTAGCCGAGGTCGTTAGGTCCGGCCGCCTGGCCTTGGGGCCTAAGACGGAGGAATTCGAAAGGCTGATCGCTGAGTATGTGGGTGTGAAGCACGCCGTGGCTGTGAGCTCCGGCACCGCTGCGCTGCACCTCATCGTGAAGGCGCTCGGGATCGGCCCAGGAGACGAGGTGCTTGTGCCCTCGTTTACCTTCGTTGCCAGCGTCAACGTTATTTTGTATGAAGGGGCAACCCCGGTCTTTGTGGACATCGAGCCTGATACTTACAACCTCGATCCGGAGGACCTCAAGCGAAAGATCACTCGCCGCACCAAGGCGGTCATGGTGGTGGATGTCTTCGGCCATCCGGCGGAGTGGGACGAAATCTTAAAGATTGCAGAAGAGCATAATTTAAAAGTAATAGATGATTCTTGTGAAGCCCTGGGGGCGGAATACAAAGGGAAGAAGCTCGGCCAATTCGGGGACGCTTCTGCTTTCGCGTTTTACCCCAATAAGCAGATGACCACCGGCGAAGGGGGCGTGATCGGCACGGACAACCCGGAGATCGCTCGAATCTGTCGGAGCCTGCGCAACCAGGGGCGGGGTGAGATGGGGGCCTGGCTTGAGCACGAGCGCCTGGGCTATAACTACCGCATGACCGAGATGTCTGCAGCCCTTGGGGTTTCCCAGCTCAAGCGTCTCGAAGGTTTCCTCGAGAAACGCGCACAGGTGGCCGAAATGTACACGAAACGCCTAGTAAACGTCGAGAATGTCCGTCCACCCATCGTTCAACCTCATGTGCGGATGAGCTGGTTTGTCTATGTGGTCACGTTGGCCGAGGGCCTGCACCGAAATCCGGTGATGGCAGCCATGGCCGAACAAGGCATACCCACCCGTGGGTACTTTGAACCCGTTCATCTACAACCCTATATCCGCAAGATCTTAGACACGAAAGAAGGTATGCTTCCGATTACCGAGTCCATTGCTCAACGCACCATCGCCCTGCCTTTCCATAACAAATTGACGGAGCAGGAGATCGATTGTGTCGTGGAAGCTTTAATTGATGCCTTAATTTCTAAGTGAGCGTCTACTTATGAATCGCGTTCTAAATATGGCAAGACAATGGTTTCAACCGACGCATACTCGAAGGGTGTTGTTTTTCCTGAGCGGGGATGTTTTCTTGATCGCTCTTTCAATGGGGCTGGCCTTTTTCCTTCGCTTCGAGTGGAGAATCCCCACGCGATACTTGGATGACCTCTGGGTCCTGATTCTGATCGCTGTGGCAGTGAAAGTCCCCATCTTCTACCTCCAGAGGCTCTATCACCTCAGCTGGTCCTATGTAAGCGTTCAAGAACTTCTCTCTGTTTTCAAGGGAGTTCTCTACAGCTCCTCTCTGTTGGGAGCGGCATTCTTCGTCCTGCGGCCGAGCCTCACCGAGCTGAGCTTCCCCAGGTCGATCCTGTTTATTGATTTCTTCCTGACGCTCCTCTTTATCGGGGGCCTGCGCTCTGCCAAGCGGATCTGGCTGCAGTTCGCCCGGCGGCCCTTGATGAAGGGGCGGAGGACTCTGATCGTAGGTGCTGGGGATGCCGGGGAGCAGTTGGTACGAAGCCTCAAGCGGGAGGAGAGGCCCGGCTTTTGGCCGATAGGCTTGATCGATGACAACCCGGCTAAGCAGGGCGTCCTCATCCACGGCGTGCCCGTGCTTGGCCCTCGCACTCGACTGCGGGAGCTCATTCAGCGCTGGAGTGCCGAGGCAGTCATAATCGCCATGCCCTCCGCTCCGTCTCGCGTGATCCAGGAGGCGGTGGAACTTGCCCGCAAAGGGGGCGTCTCTGAGATCAAGATCGTCCCCTTCTTAAGTGAGCTCTACACGGGTGAGGTAAAGGTTTCCGAGTTGCGGGAGGTGCGGCCTGAGGACTTGCTAGGCCGCGAGCCCGTCGCCATCGACACCCAGACGGTGCAGGCCTTTTTGCGGGGCAATAGGGTGTTGATCACAGGCGCTGCCGGGTCCATCGGCTCCGAGCTCTGCCGCCAGGCGCTGCGGTTCGAGCCACAAGAGCTCTTGGCCTTAGACATCGACGAGACGGGACTTTTCAACCTTGGGCAGGAGTTGGAAAGGCGCTTTCCCTCCAGGAATTACCGGATCATCGTCGGGGACGTGCGGGACCGCGCCAAGATCGAAGCCGTCTTGAAGATACATCGTCCTCAGGTGATCTTCCACGCTGCCGCATACAAGCACGTGCCGATCATGGAGGCCTTCCCGGAAGAGGCCGTGAAGACCAACATCTTTGGAACACAGATTGTGTTGGAAGAGGCCTGTCGGGCTGGAACAGAGGCCTTTGTCTTGATCTCTACGGACAAGGCAGTCAACCCTGTTTCCGTAATGGGGATGACCAAACGGATTGCGGAAATGGTCATGCTAGAGGCGGGAAGACGCTCATCCACTCGTTGCATTGCTGTGCGATTCGGCAACGTCCTTGGGAGTCGTGGGAGTGTTTTGCCGTTGTTTATGGAGCAGATCCGACGAGGTGGTCCTATAACGGTAACCCACCCGGAGATGGAGCGTTATTTTATGACCACCGCTGAGGCTGTGCTTCTCGTCATTCAAGCGGCTGCCATGGGCCGAGGCGGGGAAGTTTTCGTATTGGACATGGGAAAGCCCATCAAGGTGCTGGAGTTGGCCAGAGAGCTTATCCGCTTCTACGGCTTGGAGCCGGACAAAGACATTCCCATCGTTTTCACCGGTGTCAGGCCAGGGGAAAAGCTGAAAGAGGAGATCTTTATGGCAGAAGAGGGCACCGAGGCCACCAAACACAAGCAAATCTTCATGGCCAAGATGAGGGCTCACTTGACGGAGGATAAGTTGGCAGAATATCTACAAAAGTTAGAAGAGCTGGTAAACAAGGGTGACAGCGAGCAGGAGGTTAAATCAGTCCTGAGACAGATGATCTTCAGCAAAGCACCAGCCCGGAGTTTCGAAGATGTGCCCCACTTGAAGGGCTCATAAGGATGACAACCACCGTTTATCCTGCATTAATACTTTGTTGCGTAAAGTGCTTGGTTGGGAACCTTCAATTCCATTGGAAGTTGGATTGGAGAAAACATATAGATGGATAGAAGAACAACTTCGTAAGCAGGGACGATTGCCTGATTAAAGTCGATGAAAAAACCACAAATTAATGCATCGCGGTCTCCTATCGTTCTTTTATAATCACGCTTTCTTCCTCTTACTCTTTACCCTCCTAATAAGCTGCTCGCCAACTAAACCATCGGGGAGGACAATTTCTGGTAAAGTTGTCCTTGAGGACACCACTGATTTTTCTAATGTTAAAGTCCTTCTCTTTAAACTTCCTCAAATTGACACCTCAATTTTTAATCCCCTTAAGAGATTTAACTTTATGTTTGGGGATCCATATATGTATTTTTTCGATCATAGAAAACAAAAACCAATTGCACAAACTTCAACAGATAAAAACGGCAATTTTTCTTTTTCAAATATAAGTGATGGCGAATATATACTTTTCGCTCAAAAAGATGGCTATGGATGGAACTATATCAAGATATTAACTGTGTCAAATACAGATTTTCAAATTCCCTTGAAAAAAGAAATTCACATCTCCGGCGTTTTACAAGGAAACAACATATGGTCGGAAAATTATTTAATTGATGGCGATGTTGAAATTCCAAACTATTCAAGCTTGTATATCTTGGGTGGAAGCATAATAAGGTTCAACGGAAACTATAAAATAAAAGTTAATGGAAAACTCGAAACCGAGATGTCTGATGTAAAACCCATCATATTTACAACCGACGATACATCTATCGTTTGGGGTGGAATTTATGTATTAAATAATGGTGCGGTGAATATAAATACATCTGTTATAAGTTCAGCTAACTCAGGGGTTGTCATCGAAAGTTCAAATTTTGTTCTTTCAAAATCCCTTTTTATCGATAATAAAAGTTACGGAGTTTCCGCAATTCAAATTAAACAAAATAATAAAGTTGAAATTTCAAATTGCATATTTACAGGTCAACCTATAGGTGTCAATTTTGAATTCACTGATACAACTGTTTCGATCAAAAATTCAATTTTTGTTTTAAACTCTGAATCCGGAATCCACGCCACAGCATCTGGTGCAAGGGTAGAAGACAATTTCTTTTCAAAGAATAAATATTCGATTAACGGATATTCAAATGTGAGCAATCCAGCGCTAAAAATATATCAAAATAATTTTGAAACTTCACTTTCTTATCACATTCAGCTTCGCGGTCAGGATTCAGAGATAAAATATAACGATATAAATTCAACTTCGGGTGGAATTTCGCTTGGTGATATGTATCTAAAGAAAACCACAGCGATTGTAAACTATAACAATCTGTATGGCAAAAGATATCTTTTGCGTATCGGTCCTTCAACATCAAACATCGATGCAAGGTTCAATTATTGGGGAACAACAAGCGAGTCTGAGATAAGAAATTTAATTTTTGACAGGAATGATGTTTCACCATCGGATCAACACTATTACTATTATGGTATCGTTGATTATTCAAATTATTTCCCCAACCGAATAGTTAATGCTGGGATCAGAAGTAAGTAAACAATTGCGGTGTTGCAAGCAATTTATCAAAAAAATTGTTAATTTAAATAAAAAAAGGAGTTAAACAATGTGTGGAATTGTTGGATACATCGGGCGAAGAAATGTTTTTGATGTATTGATAAATGGCTTGAAGCGACTTGAATACAGAGGATATGATTCCGCAGGGGTTGCAGTCTTATCCGACAATATCTTTGTTCTAAAAAGGGTTGGGAAAGTTTTAAAACTTGAGAGCGAAATAAAAAATTTTTCTCAGTTTAACTTCTCAAACCTCGGCATAGCTCACACGCGTTGGGCAACGCACGGTGAGCCAAGCGATGTTAATGCACATCCGCATACGGACTGCACCGGTAAATTTGCTGTTGTACATAACGGTATCATCGAAAATTACTCATCGCTTATCAAAAAACTTGAATCACTCGGACATATATTTAAAAGTCAAACGGATACAGAGGTCATCGCCCACTTAATTGAAGAAATTTATAAAGAAACGAAAGACTTTGAAACAGCAGTTCAGCTATCTCTTTCACAAATAGAGGGAACTTATGGACTCGCTATTATCTCTTCTTTTGAGCCAGGAAAGATAATCACCGCAAGAAAGGGAAGCCCGATAATAATTGGAATTGGCGATGATGAATATATAGTTGCATCTGATGTCTCAGCGATCGTCGATATAACAAGAAATGTCATTTATCTTGAAGATGGCGAGATGGCGGTTATATCAAAAGATGGAGTTGAAATTAAAAAGATATTTTCAAATGACGTTCAAAAACTTGATGAAAGAATCCACGAACTTACATTTAGTCTGGAAGAAATAGAAAAAGGTGGTTTTCCCCATTTTATGCTAAAAGAAATTTTTGAACAGCCTGAGAGCATCCAAAATTCGATGCGTGGCAGGATAAGCGAAGATGGAACTGTTAAACTTGGGGGATTGAGCGATGTTATGGATAAAATTTTAAATGCAAGAAGATTTATCATAACCGCATGTGGAACAAGTTGGCATGCTGGGCTTGTCGGTAAATATATGCTTGAGCAATATGCTGAGGTTCCAGTTGAGGTTGATTATGCTTCAGAATTTAGATATAGAAAACCCGTTATATTCCCAGACGACGTTGTTTGGTTGATAAGCCAAAGTGGTGAAACCGCAGACACGCTCGCTGCGCTTCGACTTGCAAAGGAAAAAGGTGCGTTGACACTTGGAATTGTAAATGTCGTCGGCTCAACTATCGCAAGGGAAAGTCATGCTGGAGTTTATATCCATGCTGGACCTGAGATTGGAGTTGCATCGACGAAAGCATTTACAAGTCAACTTGTTGTGCTATGCTTGATAACTTTGCTCATAGGAAAAGAGAGGGGAGTAATATCATCTGAGCTTTCATCTCAAATTATAAAAGAATTGAAAACATTGCCAGAAAAAGTTAAAAAAATCCTTGAATTAAACGACTACATAAAAGAGATAGCGGAAAAATTTAAAGATCATCGCAATTTCCTTTATCTTGGTCGCGGATTTAACTACCCTGTTGCACTTGAGGGGGCGTTAAAACTTAAAGAGATTTCTTACATCCATGCGGAAGGATATCCAGCGGCGGAGATGAAACATGGTCCAATTGCTCTTATAGATGAAAATATGCCGGTTGTTTTCATCGCCGTTAAAGATGGAGTTTATGAGAAAGTTTTGAACAATATGGAGGAAGTTAAAGCAAGAAAAGGGAAGATAATTTCGATCGTCACAGAGGTTGATGAAAAAGTTGAAAGACTTTCGGGTCATGTAATACAAATTCCGCATACATTTGACATGCTTATGCCAATTTTGACAGTAATACCTTTACAACTTCTTGCGTATCATATCGCTGTGCTTAGAGGTTGCGATGTCGACCAGCCGAGAAATTTAGCCAAAAGCGTGACAGTTGAATGAAGTTTTTTTATCAGCTTGAAAAATATTATCTTTATAAAAAATCTAAAACGAGCTGAACCATAATGCCTTTGAGCGCATCTTTTATAAAATTGCTTGAAAAAGTTGAGCCAGGGTTGAGGGATATTTTGATAGCTTTTTATGAGGAGATAGAAAAGCAAAGACTTGTAACAAAGGATGAATTTAATGAGTTGAAAGGTGTCGTCACTGAGCTTGCAAAAAACCTTAAAGAACTTACGGAAAGATTTGAATTTTTTCAGAAAATAACCGAGGAAAATTTCAGTAGAGTTTGGAGCGCGATAAATCAGCTTACTGTAAAAGTCGATCAACTTGCGGAGGCACAAAGGAGGACAGAAGAGAGATTGAATCAGCTTACCGAAAGGGTTGATCAACTTGCGGAGGCACAAAGGAGGACAGAAGAAAGATTGAATCAGCTTACTGAAAGGGTTGATCAACTCGCTATAAGACTTGATCAACTTGCGGAGGCACAAAGGAGGACAGAAGAAAGATTGAATCAACTTACCGAAAGGGTTAATCAGCTTGCTATAAGGGTTGATCAACTTGCGGAGGCACAGAGGAGGACAGAGAAAGAGATAGAAAAGCTTGCCCGTTCACAAAAAGCGCTTAGTGAACAAGTTGGTGGATTGACTCATACCA